>PPYE01337925.1_pt1 | contig 97412 bp, 64 predicted proteins | sample 1559881 | NCBI WGS metagenome assembly PPYE01 (sample SAMN08240022, study PRJNA423297) | Human gut metagenome, whole genome shotgun sequencing project.
TCATTTACATCTACGGTAATAAACTCATCGGTCGATGAATGACTGCCTCCACACCCTGTCACTACAAACAGGATGGTTATTCCTATAAAAATGAATGTTTTCATTTGCATATTATTTTGTTTATTCTGTTATTCTTTTACATGACAAAGATTGGAACGTCCAATAGCTATCTCATAATTGGATGGAGACGGGCAAATCCATTGATAAACACAATCCGTGCAGGGGGGGTGATTGCGAACACGGAACCACGATTTGCCCTCTTCAACTTCTTTGTGTAAGATTTCATGAATATTATTGACATAGATATTTCCCAACGAAGGGTGGTTAAGATTGGCATACACATCCCCATTAGGCAGAATGGTAATTTTTCCAAAGTCATACAAATTCATGGCCTGGCGAGCGAAAAAATCTTTCATGGTCATAGGGGTGGACAAAATATCCTCTTTCGAAAGAAAAACTTCGTTTTCAAAAAAGCGAATATTATTTCCGGTATAATTGGGCTTTAATCTGTATTTATCTATCTGATGTTGTTCAATGAGTTGCTCTGACAGCTGAACATCCTCTTCGGAAGATACCTCAAACACAAATTCTACCGGCAAAGCCTGACTAAGCAAGACCTTCATTGCGTGATTCCATCGTTCCACATTTATCGGGAAACTAACAGAAATCTGGTATGAAAAATTATGTGCAAAAATCGGTTGAAGAGGAATTATATTTTTATAGGAACACAAAAGATTTTTCGGTGAAGAACAGTGGTCCAGATAAGAAAATAATTCACTATAATTGGGGACTTCCTCCATATTTCCAACAATATTAAATGTCAGATTTTTCGGAAGCGTTATCAAGAAATGAATTAACTTTGTTATATTAGTTGTCGCATCTATATATAAAGATATTTCAAATAGTTTTTCCAGTATATTTTTATACGAAGAAAAATTATTTTTTTTGTATAGTTCCTGTTCCTTTGAATAATTGTAAAAAGGCAATATCTGAACCGGTTTGCCATCCGATAAAGAAATATTTATTACATCGCCCATGAATTTTTCACGAAGTTCATCAACAAAACAACAAATCTCTTCCTGCCGATATCGTTCGTGAGTCAATAAAGCGACACCGCAATTTTCTTCTTGAAGAGTTTCTTGCAATAGCTCTACAATTTTCTCATTCGTTGACTCGATTGTAACTCCATCAAGTGTATTATATAATAAAACATGTTTATTTTTTATATCAACAAACACATAAGGTTCAATAGTAAACCAATAATCGGACATGTTCTTCATAATCTTTATTCTATTACTACATTTTTTACTATTTCAGCATAATCTTGCGGATACTTTTCAAGGAAAGTAAAAATATTTCTCAAACTATTCTCAAAATCCTTCTGATTTTGATGGTTTTGACAAACAAACCCCTCTTCATTTGCTTTATCTATATTTTCAATATGAAACAGACAAGAACCACAATACTTATAAGCATAACAGGTTTGGCAAAACTTTTGGATATGTTTATAATAAAAATTGTATTGCCGCGTAATTTCTGGTATATTGAATTCTATATCTTCATCCACTTTTCCCATCGAATACCGATAGTCTATTCTTTCACAAGGCAACAGCTTGTTTCGATTGGTCAATAAAACCTTTTTTGAGAATGGCGTACAAGTACTTGTAGGCAATTGCTTTTCAATACTATACAATAATTCTCTTATATTGGATATGTAATAGTTTATCGAAATATATTTCAGATAATTTGTTAACTCCCTGTATGACAGTGAATTTTTGTGTGTTAAACGAGCTAACTCGGAATCCTCCTTACGGAATTCGGAATCGCTGTCTGCCACACTGTGATACATACTGTTAAATCTATCTTTATTACACGGCCTAATATGCCTTGTGTTTAATTCTGATACTCTTGGTATTTTATTATACCGTGTATAAATAAATTCATAAATTTCCTTTATTGTATTTCTGTCATGTAGAACAGCATTAAACGATATATTTTTTAGAAAATAGTCTGGATAGTCTTTTTGAAGTCGATCCAAATTTTCAATTACTTTTTGAAAGGAATTTTCGTTGTCTTTTTTAAACGTTCGATAGCTATGGCATTTCTCATTACCATCCAAACTGATTAACAAACGGAAATTATTGGCTACTAAAAAATCCATATACTTATGAAGCAACGTAGTGTTAGTTGTCATAGTATATTCAAGATCAAATTGCTTGGCAAGATTCAATTCTTTAGAAAGTTCTACAATTTGTTCGATAAACGTCATATTCAAGAGTGGCTCGCCACCATAAAAACTAATGGCCAGTTTTTCATTTTCCCTTTTAGGCTTATGGTCAAAAATAAATTTCAACAAATGAATAGCCTTATCAGTATCTATTTTCTTGCTGATTCTTTCATCATATCCATCATACAATTCCCCAAACGCACAATACGTGCAACTTAGGTTACAAGAATCAGTCACTTCAAATACGACTTGCCTGATATTCTTTATATTGTCTTCAACTATTGATTCTTCCAATACCGCAAACTCGGTTGGTTTTGACTTTGTGAAGAATCCATGCGCTTTCAAATAGGCATATTTTTTTACATAATACGAATCAACATCCGTCAATTTTTCAGATGTTTTCTTTAATTCTGGATGTGCCAGCATAGACAATCTGCTCTGATCATCGTATATGTATAGATTTTTATTTTCTGATGTATAAAAAAAGGATTGTATCATATTAAACCTGATTAGTTGTTATAAAATGCAACCAATATAATATCTATTGGTTGCATTTTTTATAACCAAAATTCATATTCATAACAGAAAAAAATTCTGGCTTTGGAATAAAAAAACGATTAATAGTGGTAAGATGTATTACTACCTCCAGAATTACTGAAATAACTCCAGTCAGAAGTTCCTCCACAACCACAACTACCACTGGTGCATCCACACCCGCCTTTTAAGGCATTTAGCTTACGTCGATCCAATTCTTCTTGACCGAATTGATTCAACTTGATTTTACCGACTTTTTTCATAATATTTACTATTTAAAATTCACATACCAATGTTAGCCACTTCCTTTTATACCGGCAAACAAACTTAAGCAATTATTACTAAATGCATGTTTTTTGCTACCGAACGCACGCTTTATTAAACCTTATTCGGATTAGCATACAAAAGGAAAGCCTCTCGGACAGCTTTTTTTCTACGTTCGCTAATTTTATACTCCAAACCTCTTTTCAAATGAATCCAATACGAACCATCTTTGAATATAAATTCAGATACATGGTTCATATTGACAATGACTTGCCGATTTATTCTTGTAAAATTATTTTGCAACACGGATTCTATTTGGAGCATACTTACATGAACTAAAACCTCTTCATTTTTAAATATCAGCCAAATGTTGGGTTTATTGTACACAAGTGCAACCAAATCACTACACAAAGAAGTTTTTAGACCATTTCTATAAGAATAAATGATCATATTGTCTTTCACTTTCAGTATATCCATATTATTTGTTTTTTCTGTTTTCATCTTACCAAAACTCAATTTTTATATTTGAATCCTTTGCAAAGCCTAGCAATAATTCTTTTTGATAAGTTTTGCTTGATGCCAAACAAACAACCTTACTTGGGCTTAAGATTCGTAAAATCGTCTCAAACGTATTTGCGTATAAGAAGAGTCTAGGGAAATTTTGTTCGATACTATCATTCTCAAATACCTTTTGTTCGGAAAATTCAACTTGTACAGCTGTAACTGTCTCTGATAGTTCTGTGTCATCCGGAATCTCATATTCAGATAATAATAGAACAGGGATCTCTTTTCCTTGTAAAAAAGTCGATACATGAGCCAATTCTTTCTCATCTGTTAGGTAAACCAAACAACATCTTTTATATGGAGATAAAAGCCTTGTCCAAGGATGGCTGTCTATATTAAAGTTATTTGTGGTATTCCTTTTCTTTTCTATCCACTCAAAATGATTCAAGAAATTAGAGATATTGCGAATAGACTCCTCGATGGATTTTCCGGCGATACGAGAACGTACATAATCCATTTGTTCTTTCGAAATGAAAGACAGTATATATACGAACAATGCGTTTTTTATGGAATGGTTACCAAGCATGAGTCTTAGGGTATCCCTAGCCCCATATTCTTGAATAGCTTTTCTTATATATTCTTGTATGATTGTATCAAATTCAATTTTGTATTTTTCCAAATCTAGTGAACTCGCCTTTCCCTGAAACTTCTCTTGCCTCCAATTTACCAATGTGCGCCAAGGAATTGAATGACGTTGCGCAGAATAAAAATAAGAAAACATGCGCTCAAAGTGTGAACATATGAATAAATTTTTTCTTCTTTTCAGCTTTGAATAATTACATTTCTGGAATTTCTCTACAGGAATGAACCGATCCTCCGCTTTTTCATACCAATATTGATAAGTTTCAGTGTGCTTTTGAAGACATGGACGTAAATGAAACCATATCAGACCACCATCAAATAGCTTTTTATTATGAAACATTACTTCCAGAACTTGATTGTAGCCGGGAGCTTTTGGCAAATAACAAGCTTGGTAGGTCATTTCTTCAGAGACCTCGAAAAAGAAAAGATCTCGCACTCCGTTGAATGGGCATAGAATGTCCCGGTAGGTTGTGTCTATCTTTTCGTCTCCTAAAAAAGTAAGCCATTCTCCGTTTTTTTGTAACACATTGATACCAGAGAGGGATACCAATATTTTATCTTGTTTGATTCTTTTTTTCAAATAGGAGAAATAGAAAGGAGCCATCTTTATCGCTAACCAGTCTTGCCATTTTCTTTTTGGACTTTTGCCCTTTTTAGGATTATGCAGATAAGATATGTATAGCTTATAAGCTAGTTGTTCCAAAGGGTTGATCCGGACTTTTTGCTCGGTGCGGTAGGCATCACAATATTTTTTGAATGATTCGGAAAAAAATAGCTGATCTGAATCTATCTTGACCGCATAGCGATATGTTACTTTTGAAATCGCATAATTCGTGTATCCGGAAAGGAGATGAATTGAATCCTTCGGCAGATTCATGGTCTCTTGGAATTGTTCATCCGTTAAATCTATAGGATAGATATAGGGTTGGTATTCAAAGATTTTGATCTTGTTAGGGTATTTGCTCTGTTTTCTTTTAAGTATATTAGCTGTCTCATCTGTACAATTGTGATATACCGCAATCAGCTCATCTAATCCTTCAATACAAGACTCTATGCAAGCGTCTAGGAAATCCGCGCTGTTTTGGCAGCGCAATATACCCGTTACCCCTAAAGGGCGTTCTTTTGTCAATTGTGATAAATCGACAGTGTATTCGGTATAGTCCTGTTGCTTAGAGCTCATGGTAATTAAATTATTGATTCATTTCTAATTGATTTTGAGAAAAACAAGTTTCCCAAATTTTTTTCTGTATATAGCTCTCTCTATAAGGACTATATGGCAAACCTCTTTGTGCATCTTCTCCTATGTACTCTTTTCTAAACATTAAATATGTATGATAATCCTTTAGTGTATCGTCATTCAAAATTTCTGTTTCTTGTATCTTTATATCTATATCCGATAATACATCTTTGATCTCACCGGTAATAAAACGTTCTCTTAATAGATAGGTGATTCCCCATCCAATGCCACATAATCCATCTGACAAATCAAGAGATAAATTATCCGGAAGCTCCATTATAGATTCTAATATCTCGTCCGCGAATTGTTCATATAAAGCATCTCCACTGTAACGACTGTATTCATAAAATAGGATAGTCATGCCTAGCTTACCGTTATACAATCCGGTATGCTCTAGAGCCTCTGTTTTCAGTACCCCGTAACGGAGGAGATCTTTTAGTATGCCTTTGTATTGAATGAATAACTCTTTCATATCGTTCATTAATTGTAAAATGAAAAATTCGTATCCCAGCTACCAAAAAAATAATGAGAACAATATGCTTCCTTTATTTTTTCATGGAATGAGACGGTCTCTCCCTGATAGATATATGAACCCATGTCATCTTTCGTCACAGGCGTTACTTTTGAATAAGGGAAAAGAGTAACCTTGTATCTTTTCTTCAAGGTATTAAATATCCGTGATATCATCAATGGACCTGTTGTATGCATCACCTTTTGTGCTGGATAGTCCCGTAACATTGCATCAGTAATTTCTTTTAAAATGTCTATCCATCCTCTGCATCTTGGCTCAGAAACCATAAATGCGTTTCCTATTAGGGTGGGCATACTTGAGTTGAAATTATGCTGTGGAGGCTCCTCTCCGAACCCTATCGCCACATCTTCTAATAATGGCTCGATAGGCTTAAAACATTCCGTATCCAAATCCGTATAGACTCCCCCATATACATATAATATCATATAGCGAATCGTGTCCCAACGTTGTACATTGTATGGGAAACTTCTATACAAGGAAAGATACTCCGGAAAATGTTTTTCTACCAACTCATCCATTTCCTCTCCGTTCCAAAGGTGATATTCCCAATCTGGATTCTGCTCTCGCCAAGTTCTTGCCAAGATTTGTAAGCGGGTGGGCATACATGGTTCTGTACGCCCCTCCCAGACTTGATGTATGATTTTAGGGATTGTCATATGCTTTATTTAATCTCGAATTCTCCAACTAGCCATCCTAACTTATGGGTCAAGACTACTAGGTCTGTGTTTGTTTCTATTCCGTCCAATGGAATGTTGATAATATCGCCTGTTCCTCCGGAGAGTATATTCTCATACATTATATTACCTGTATTATCCATAATATGGCTAGCTAGATCATCTAATGCATCTATGAAATGGACACTCAAGATATTTCCTTCTATAGATTATGTATTAGTTCTTGATTAATGACAAACTTAGTATTTTTGTTTGGTTACGCTTAGAATTCCTAATAACATAGTTCAATGCAAGCATTCAGGAAAAACGTATCATTGGGGGCACTGTACAGTGATTATCACGTTTAACGATCTTCTTTTGTTAATAGTGATAGATCAACTATATAATACTGTTTAATCCTGAAGCTTGCATATGATAAAGAATAATACCTAATTATTTTGTATGATGAAATCTCCCGTAAGCTGCCCTAGGCGATGTTCTAATACTAGATAAAAGCATCCTGTGCCAGCCTGATCTAAAGAGATGGATACACATTCACCTGCTTCGCCGGAGATTACTTCGTTATACAGGATACCTCTTTGCTCATTTACAACTTGAACAGTCAAATCATCTAGAGCATCTATAAAATGTATGCTCAATAGATTTCCTTCGATGGATACTGTTGGAGGATTGGGGACAATCATACGATAGTCTTCTTTGCCCCATGTTCCTTCGGTTGGAATGGTATCTCCCAATACTACTTGAGGTAAAAATATACCTAAGCAGATAATTAATAAGGTCAACAAATGCTTATTCATAATATATGGTTTAAATTTTCTGCAATTTAAAAAGTTTAATGAAAGTAGGGCGAAAAATCCAGAACAAAGTTCAGAACATATTTTTGTTCTGGACCTGTTCTGATTTGTATAGAGTTAAAAACCAGCGATAAACGAATTAAAATCCTGAACGCTTCCAGTTTTCTTAAAGATTTTTTTATAGAGACGAGAACGGAGTGGCGAGCTATTGTATCGCAATATCTTTGTCATCTTTGTAGAGCTAAGTTTTATCTTTGTCAAGTAACAAACCTGTATTTCCTTATAGGAGATCTTCGGATAGCTCTTCTTTAATCGTGCCGTAAAGTTATTGAAGGTTTGATCTAATAGTTTTTCTAATGCTCTCCATTCATCATCGGTTAGTTTTACACAGTCTTCCGTATGGATTTTTTTATAAATATCAGAGTCTTCCATTTGAGCAATCCGTAAAGATAGCCTCTTTTCATCAGCATCTATACTCTCATTATGAATTTCTAGTACTCTCTTCTCTTGCAAGAGCTGTTGACCTTCCCATCCTTCTTGTCGCTCTTTTTCCATGGCTATTAGTTGTTCTTGCAATTTCTCAATCTGTTGTCTGTTTTCTTCTTTTATCCGGAGATTGTTTTGACGTTGTTTCTCGATAGTCTGCTCCAATATCTCTTTTTGGTTTTTTATTTCTTTCTCTCTTTTTCGCCAATAAGAATAAATCCCTAAGCTTATAAAAACACATGCACAGATAATCAAAGCATACAGATAGCGTTCCTTATCTTTTTTCATTACTTTTATTTGAGACTGGTATAGTGCTTCTTGAATTTTCTGATAGTTGTAAAAATAATCCATTCTCCGGATTGACTCTGTTTCCACGATTCTATCGATAGAGTCTCTGCATGCTTCATATCTTTTATTTAAAGCGTTGCTCTCTATCCATGCGGATTGTTTTTCTTTTACATATGACAGATATTTCAATGCTCCTGCATGAGTTTGTAAAGAAGGGCTTCTTAATGCCTTTTGCAGATAATATTCCGAGGAATCGAGTTGCGCTGTCTCTAAATAATATCTGCCTAGTACCAAATAGGCAGGAAAGCGTGACTCTTCTGTTCGAAAGAGCTGTAGGGCTTGATGTATATATTTTGCGGCAGCCTTATACTCTCTCTCTTCTAAATAAATATTAGCCAATTCATTGGGTATAGTTCCGTTACCCGTAGATGGGGCATAAGGTAATGCTTCACGGTAAACCTCAATTGCTTTGGAGAGTTGTTGAGTCACGGTATATGCCCTTCCGAGGTTTCTTAAAACGTAGGCTTGCCCTATCGTATCATGAATCATTTTGAAATAATTGTTGGCTTGTTCTAGATAAGGGATCGCTTTTTCATATACATGTTGATAGATATAGAGCATCCCTATATGATTGTTAATCCGTGCTAGTAATGCGTAATCCTTCATTTGTTTTTCATCCCGTAAGGATTTCAGATAATATTCTTGTGCTTTTAAAGGACGGTTTAAGTCTTGATTGATTCTTCCTTTACAATACCAAGCTTTCGCTTTTCGTTCCAGATCGTCTGTTTCCTCATAATAATCCGTCGCGATCGTGATCAGCGAGTCGGTTTCATGCTTAACAAAAGTCTTGTCTTGTGCTTCTGCTAACAGCAAATAATAATGTGCCTTATCTTTTCGGGATAGGTTTTCTTTGTTCTCTATTTGTTCAAGGAGCATTAAGGCGCTATCCGGATGTTGGGGCATAAAGTCCTCGACTTTCCGGAAGTCTATAGCTTTGTGGCCTATTCCGTCGCAAGAGATCAAGGTAATATGTATTAACGTTAACAGGAAAACAATGTTTTTCTTCATCTGCGTATTATTTGTTGGCGATAAAGATAATACAAAAAGGCGAGGATATTCCGGCTGGAAAGTCCGACTTTCCTGAACGGTTTTTATTTCTGTCGTAAATGTATGAATAATAGATTGTTACGCTAGATGTAAACCTTCCGCTTATAGCTTGACAAGTGAATAACTAACGGCTTGTCAAATGAATAACTAACGAGTAGGGGTAGCCGTCAGTTAACGGCTTGGGAAGTGATCAGTTATTCACTTGAGAAGCCTTTTTCCAGAGAAGATATACTTACTTTGCCGATGAAGTATATCTTCTCCGGGCATAGGATATATACTTCATCGGCAAAGTAAGTATATATGGATAAAACAGGCTTTTTTATCCTACCAGCCATCGTTCTATATTCCGGGTCTCGGAAGAGAAGTTCGCGCCGATCTTGATCAGCTGCCGTTCATCTGCGGCAAAGGGCAGGGCGTAGCCTTTCTCCTCGATCTGCCGCAAGGCCTCCTCGGCGGTTCCGTTCAGTTTGAACTCCATGATATAGACGTAGCGATCGGTTTGCAAGACGAGGTCGATTCGTCCGTTCGAGGTGTGGTATTCTACTTGCGTGTACAGGCCGACCAGCTTGAAGACGATGAAGAGGACGTTCCGGTAATGCAGTTCCGCATCCCGCTCCGGGTTCCGGCCAACGATCGCCTCGTAGGAGGTATCGGCGAAGAAGCTTTGGAGGCGGCGGAAGAAGGCGTCGTAATCGCCATGCTCCACCTCTTTCACAAAACGGCCGATCTCGAAAGGGGTCTTTGGCGCGCTGACACTCGTATAGAATGGAAGCAGGTATTTCACGAAACCCTCCTCTACCTCTTGATTGGGGAATCCCAGTTTATAGATACCGAAACGAGGATCGTAATCCTTGATGGTTAGGTACCCGCTTTGGTAGATGACGGGGATGGGGTTCTTGGAGGTGGAGTCGATGCTGTTGAGTACGTCTGCGTCGGTCTCGGTGTTGGCCATGTCGTAAAGGTCGTAGTTCGTTCGTTTCAGCAACTCTACCAAGTAAGTGGGCGTGCCCGTCTCGAACCAATAATCGCTAAGTCGCATGTACTTGAAGGTATTCAATAAGCTGAAGGGATTATAAAGGCCTGGTCCCTCAGCCACGAAATGATAGCCGTCATACCGTTTTTTTAGCGAGGAACAGGTTTCATCGTACGTCAGACCAAGAGAAGAGGCCAACGTATGGATATCGTCATCGAAATAAGTACGCAACTCCGTTTCCGTGATGCCGCAAATGGCGGCGTAAGGCTCCCGCATGGATATATCATCCAGATTGTTCAAGTCGCTGAATACGCTCACCTTGCCGAACTTCGTCACTCCGGTCAGCAAGGCGAAACGGATATAACGATCCATACTCTTCAATACGCCGTAGAAGGGTTTCAACGCATTCCGTAGCAGGGTTTGCGTCTCCTCGTCGTGCAGGTTTTGTAGCAGAGGCTTGTCGTACTCGTCGATCAGGATTACCACCCGCTGCCCGGTCTTCAGATAGGCATTTTCTATGACGTAGCTGAAACGCTCCTCCAATCCGCGGTCTTGTTTCTCCGTACCGTATAAAGCCTCCCATTTTTCCAGATACTCGTTCAAGATACTGGCCAAGGCGGCGGTATCCTTATAATGCCGGGTGTTCAAATCGAGATGCAAGATCGGATGCTTGGTCCACTCTTTCTCCAGCTTCTCCATGGCCAGTCCCTCGAACAGCTCCTTCTTTCCTTGGAAGTAAGCTTCTAGGGTGGATAGCAGCAAGCTTTTCCCGAAGCGGCGGGGGCGACTGAGGAAATAATAGCTTCCCGTATTCGCCAGTTGATAGATCAAGGCGGTCTTATCAATGTAAAGATACCCGTCCTTGCGGATCTTCTCGAAGTTCTGTATGCCGATGGGATAAATAGTCTGGTTCATATCGTCCTGTGTTTAGTGTGACTCATAGACAAAGATATGAATTATTCCCAAGTGGGCAAAGATCTTGATCGCGGAAACACCAAGAATAGATATTCATCCAACCAGCCACTTCTCGATATTACGGGTCTCGGCAGAGAAGTTCACGCCGATCTTGAAGACCTCCCGGTAGTCTCCGGCAAAGGGTAGGGCGTAGCCTTTCTCCTCGATCTGCCGCAGGGCCTCCTCGGCGGTTCCGTTGAGCTTGAACTCCATGATATAGATGTATTGGTTGGTTTGCAATACGAGGTCTATACGCCCGTTCGAGGTATGGTACTCCACTTGCGTGTACAGGCCGACCAGCTTGAAGACGATGAAGAGGACGTTCCGGTAATGCAGCTCCGTGTCTCGCTCCGGCTTTTGCCCGGCGATCACCTCGTAGGGTGTGTCGGCGAAGAAGCTTTGGAGGCGGTGGAAGAAGGCATCGTAATTGCCAGACCGTATCTCCCGAACGAACTGTCCGATCTCGAAGGGGGTCTTAGAGGCTTGTATGCTCGTATAGAAAGGAAGTAGGTATTTGACGAAACCTTCTTCCACCTCCTTGTTCGGGAAACCCAGTCGATAAATGCCAAACTCAGGATCATAGCCCTTGATGGTCAGATACCCGCTTTGGTAGATGACGGGTATGGGATTGTTCGAGGCGGAGTCGATGCTGTTCAGCACATCGGCGTCGGTCTCCGTGTTGGCCATCTCGTAGAGGTCGTAATGGGTGTGCTTGAGCAGCTCCACGAGGTAGGAGGGTGTTCCGGTCTCGAACCAGTAGTCTCCGAATTCCATCTTAGCGAAGGTATTCAATAGGCTGAATGGATTGTATATACCCTCGGACTTGGCGGTGAAATGGTATCCGTCATAGCGTTGCTTGAGTTTTAGGCAGGTTTCCTCGTAGGTCGTCATTTGGGTATCAGCCAGTTCCTTCACTTCGTCTTCCAGATAGGCATGTATCTCTTTTTCTGTGATGCCGCATATCTCGACGTACCGATTATCCATCGACAGGTCCATGAGGTTGTTGAGGTCGCTGAATACGCTTACCTTGCCGAACTTGGTCACGCCGGTCAGGAACGCTAGGCGGATATATCCGTCCATGCTCTTCAGAACGCCGTAAAACGCTTTCAGTATAGAGCGGTAGGTCTCCTGTAACTCCGGATTCCCGATCGCCTGTAGCAAAGGCTTGTCATACTCGTCTACCAGTATGACCACTCTCCGTCCTGTTCTCTCATAGGCACGGCGTATCACGCCGGTGAAACGATCGGATGGTGTTATCTCTCTCTCGTCTTTCCCCCACAGGTCTTCCCAAAGGTTCAGATAACGTCGTAATATACTCTCTAATGCCCCAGGGTCAGAATATCTCTCCGCGTTTAAATCCAAATGTAAGATGGGGTATCTTATCCAGTCTTTTTCCAATTTCTCCATTGCCAGTCCCTCGAACAGCTCCTTCTTTCCTTGGAAGTAGGCCTCCAGCGTGGACAGCAGCAAGCTTTTCCCGAAGCGTCGGGGGCGGCTGAGGAAATAATATCGTCCGGTTGTTACTAATTGGTAGATTAGGGCGGTCTTATCAATATAGAGATAACCATCTTTGCGAAGGCTCTCGAAGTTCTGTATGCCGATGGGATAAATTGTCTGGTTCATATCGTCCTATATTTTATGCGACTTATAAGCAAAGTTACATAAAATATAGGAGAGGAACCGTATCTTTAGAAGTAAATTTTCAACAATAATATCTTACTATGAAGTCGATTTATAACTCGCTGATAGTAAGATGGATAAATATGCTTGTCGGATTTCCGTAAAAACACGTACATGTTTTCACGGATTCACGTACGTGTTTTCCGAAAAACATGTACGAATAAAAAACAAGTCTGGAAAAATAGACAATAAGTAAGAAGTTTTTATTCCTTATACTTAGCCACCATAATCACGGGGTTGGATTCCTCATTCAATCCCGCTGCGATCTCATTCAAGCGGCCTTTCAGCTTACCTTTCCCGTAGGCTTCCACCAACTCATTGGCTTCTAGTTTCTTTATGAAAGCGATCCCATCGTTATTGATGATCTTTAGTATTCCATGTTCGTACCACATATTAACGGGTGTCTGATCTACGAAATCGTTATTATATACGACACACTCAAAGATAGCGTCCTCTTGTTTATCATATACCAAGTCGGTTCTGGGGAATCCGGTTTCTTTCTCAAAATCCCATTGTTTCTTTGTTGTTTGCATGAAATAATACCGGTCGGTAAGAATACTTGGATAAAGAAATACTTCCGGGGCCATAGAGCGGATAGGTGGAGTCCTTACGATAAAAATGGTGATATCTTATGCTCATAAGAGAGTTTGATTTCCTTGACAATGCTTCCGTCTTGTTTGGACAGGAGCCAAAATGCGCTTTTTCTCAGATTTTTATAATTACCAATCTCATCGTAGCAGATTAAGTTGTCTTGATCGAAATTGTATATCTTCCCGCTATTGAAATTAAAATCTTTATCGTACTTTAAAGTTCGCTTAAAGTTTCCGGACAGATCGTATACGATAAACTGGCTCGAGTAGTAGTTGTTGATAAACAACTCACCTTTCTCCTCATCGAGGGCAATAGACCCGATATTCGTGTATTCTTGGCTACCTTGACCGCTTCGGTTGATTTTTCTCTGGCCTTTTCCGGTCCGGTCGAAGATAAATATATCTCCGTCTTGTCCGTTCTTGTTTCTAAGGATTATGAGATTTTTGCCGATGGCTTGCATGCTGGCTGAGGTTATGAACTCCTCATTCGTTTCTAATGGGATGTATTCCACATCCAAAAAGTCTTGAAGAATCAGTTCCTTCTTCGGATAATTTGCCGTGATATCCACGGTTAAAAAGTCGTTAGCCGGTTGCTTACCACTTTCGCATCCCGTTATCAGGAACAGGATCATCGCAGAGATTGTGAGTATAAGTTTCATGGTAGTATGTTTTTAAAGGTGTCCCTTTAGCAAACATATGCTTTTCTCACTGTTAGAAAAATATTTTATACATCTATTTTCGTGAATGTGTTGTTTAACATTATCTTTGCAAGTCAATGAACGTGAATATGGAAGATGATTTTGATATAAGGGATGCCCGGATGCCGGAAAACGAACGAGAGTACGAGAACGTGCTTCGGCCGCTTTCGCTCCGTGACTTCAGCGGGCAGGCGAAGGTGGTGGAGAACCTGAAGGTGTTCGTCATGGCTGCCCGCATGCGTAAGGAGGCGCTGGATCATGTGCTTTTGCATGGACCTCCCGGGTTGGGAAAGACGACGTTGTCGAATATTATAGCGAACGAGTTGGGGGTTGGTTTCAAGGTCACGTCGGGGCCTGTGCTGGATAAGCCGGGAGATCTGGCCGGGGTATTGACCTCGCTGGAGAAGAACGACGTACTTTTTATCGATGAGATTCACCGGTTGAGCCCCATCGTGGAGGAATACCTGTATTCCGCTATGGAAGATTACCGGATCGATATCGTGATCGATAAAGGACCAAGCGCTCGCTCGATACAGATCGATTTGGCTCCGTTTACATTGATTGGCGCTACGACCCGTAGCGGCTTGCTGACTAGTCCGCTGCGTGCCCGTTTCGGTATCAATATGCACTTGGAGTATTATGATATGGAGACGCTGACGAAGATCGTGCTCCGTAGTGCTAATATCTTGAATGTAAAATGTGAGTTGAACGCCGCAAGGGAGATCGCTTCCCGTAGCCGGGGTACGCCTCGTATCGCCAACGCTTTATTGCGCCGTGTGCGTGATTTCGCTCAAGTGAAGGGGAACGGAGATATCGATAAGGCGATCGCTTGCTTCTCTCTGGAGGCTTTGAATATAGACCGGTATGGCTTGGATCAGATCGATAATAAGTTGCTGACGACGATCATTGATAAATTCAAGGGAGGCCCGGTCGGATTAACGACGATCGCCACGGCTTTGGGCGAGGACCCCGGAACGCTAGAAGAAGTGTACGAGCCTTTCTTGATCAAAGAGGGCTTTATCAAACGCACGCCCCGTGGCCGTGAGGTCACCGATTTAGCTTATACCCATCTGGGACGTAGCCGGGTGGGGGAACAAGGTTTTTTATTTGATTAGACAGATACGATATGGCAGGAGGAATGAAGCGGCTCGCTAAAGAGACAGCCGTTTATGGATTGAGTAGTATAGTGGGGCGTTTCCTGAATTGGATGTTGGTGCCGATGTACACACGTGTGTTGGCCGGGACAGGGGATTATGGGATCGTGACGAATTTATATGGTTGGACAGCCCTATTGCTGGTCTTGCTTACTTATGGCATGGAGACGGGTTTTTTCCGCTTCATCAACAAAAAAGAGGAGCAAGAGCCGATGCGGGTGTATGCTTCCGTGCTGTATTGCCTGCTGGGAAGTTCGGCGCTGTTTAGCGTAGCGGTTTTCGCCTTGTTACCATCTATTAGTGCCGGCTTGGGATATGGTGACCATCCGGAGTATATCGGGATGATGGCGGGTATCGTGGCGGTAGACGCTTTTTGTTGCATTCCGTTCGCTTATCTTCGGTATAAGGGAAAAGCATGGCGTTTCGCCGGGATTAAGTTGCTGAGTATTTTCTTGAATATTATCTTGAATATATTCTTCTTGATCACTTGTCCGTGGTTGCATACGCACTATCCGGAGGCGATAAGCTGGTTCTATCGTCCGGATTATGGGGTAGGCTATGTATTCGTGGCGAACGTGTTTACGACACTGATAACCTTATTGCTTTTGATCCCGGATATCTTGCCGGGCATACGGGCGAAAGTAGACGGAACGGTATTGAAACAAATCTTGCGTTATTCCTTCCCGATCCTCATTCTAGGTATTGCCGGTATCTTTAACCAGACGGCAGATAAGATCCTGTTTCCATTCTTGTTTGATGATAAGGAGTACGCGAACGAGCAATTGGGTATATACGGCGCATGCTTCAAGATCGCCGTGGTGATGGTGATGTTCACGCAGGCTTTCCGGTATGCCTATGAGCCGTTTATTTTCGCTAAAAACAAGAGCGATGATAATAAGAAAGCCTACTCGGAAGCGATGAAATATTTCATCATATTCGCCTTGTTTATCTTCCTCGGGGTAATGTTCTATATCGATATCTTGAAGTACTTTGTCGGGCCGGCCTATTATCCCGGATTACGGGTAGTGCCGATCGTGATGCTGGGCGAGTTGTTCTTCGGTATTTATTTCAACCTCTCCTTATGGTATAAGCTGATCGACCAGACACGATGGGGCGCCTATTTCTCCACGATCGGATGTGTGGCCACGGTCTCTATCATCTTGCTGTTCGGTCCCTCGTACGGTTATATGGCTTGTGCGTGGGCATCGTTCTTTTGTAATTTATTGATGATGCTTTTATCCTATTTTGTAGGACAAAAGAAATTCCCGATCGAGTACGACTTGAAATCCGCGTTTCTTTATTTCGGAGTGGCGACGGTGTTATACGTGGCAGGCATGGCACTGCCGATACAGTCTGAATGGCTCCGGTTGGGATACCGCACGATCTTATTAGGCGTATTCATCGCATTTATGGTTAAAAGGGATTTACCTTTACGAGAACTCCCGTACGTAGGACGTTTCTTTCGTTAATCGGTAGGTTCGGAGGGTTTGGACGGCGTGGCGATTGGCATCGTGATAACGAAGCGTGAGCCTTTCGTATAAGACGGATCTGTCTTTATCTTACCGTTTAGCCGGTTAACGATCAAGCGACATAGGTAAAGCCCCAGGCCAGAGCCGGGAATGAAATCATTGGTCTTCGTGAAACGCTCGAATATCCATTCCTGTTTGTCTTGAGGGATGCCGCAACCCGTATCTGTTACCGACAAGGTCACTAAATTGGCTCCGCTATCCAGATGGTATGAAAGCGTGATGCTTCCTTTCTCCGTGAATTTATTCGCGTTTGCCAGCAGATGCGAGATGATCAAACTGAAATAAGCACGGTTGGTCAAGATCATATCATTCTCCTTATCGCCTTCCACCACATAGTTGATCTCCGGCTTCTCTTGATATTTCTTTACCTGTTGCATCTCATGTAAACAAAGCTCATGGATACGTGTGGGAACAAGAGGAAGGGAATCATTGCCGCTATCAAGCTGGGCGATCTCAAGGAGATTGTTCAGCATGGAAGTCAAATGGTAACAGTTCTCGTAGATAATACGGCTGAAAGCCTGTTTCTCGTCCATGGAGATATCGTCGTTGGTGATGAGTTCCGAGAAACCGTTGATTGCGTTTAAGGGAGTCCGTATCTCATGCGACATATTCCGGATGAAGGCGGTCTTCATCTCCTCGCTTTCTTGTGCTTTCTGGTTCGCTATCAAGACCAGCTCGTTAGACTTCTGCAATGCCCGATAGAGGGATCTCATTTTGCCTAGCCGGAAAAAGATATAGAACACGGCGCATAAAGCTAGAAGCAATAAGGATATATACAGGTAATTCTCTTTCTTGCTTTTCTGTAATTCCAATTCCAATGATCTCTTTTCGATCACCAACTCGTTCGCCCCTTTCTCGATCTCCAGATTTTCCATTTTCTTCCTGAGTTCTTGCATACGTAAGGTGTCTAGCAATACAGCGTATTCCTTGGATGTCTCATAGGCTTCCTTGTACATCCGGAGGCTGTCGTAAGCAGCAGCTTTCGCGGACACATAGGCGATTACATGTTCCTTGTAAAGCGGTATCTGTTTGGAGAAATTGATCAAAGAGTCACTGAACTCAATGAATTTCTTATAGTCCTTAATACCTAGGTAATAATTCGATGAGGTGTAGTAGAGCTCATACTCCGGGGCGGCGCTAGCTGATTCCGGATAAGCCTTCAGCAGATTCATGAACTTACGGTAATAAGAGGTCGCCAAATCCTTTCCAATAGCCTCGGCGCTAATGGCAAGGTTTGAATAAGCGCTTAATAATTGACGTTTGTTGACTGCGTAAGGACGTTTCCTCATCTCCGGGATGTTAGAGTAACCTAAGATCGTATTTAGGTAACGGGTAGCATATTGTCCTCGTTCTTGAGAGTCACTCGCATAAGCGCATAGCATGAAATAGGTGTTAGGCAAGAAATTGTACGCATATCGTAGAGGCAGTTTTTCCGCCTCGGCCAGAACATTGTCGAAATATTCTCTTCCTTGCTTAAAGTCCTCCTTAAGCATATTTTCTTCCATAATGCTGTTGCTGACAGCCATACCAAGTATATAATTGCAGGCTATTTTCTCGTAGGGAGATAATTTATCAGGTTCTTCCAGCTTGAATAGGCAATTCATGAGGACTTTCTTTCTCGGTTCACCGGATGTGTAGAATATGACGCGCGTATCTTGTATCATTTTCATGAACGACACGAGGCTGGCTCTGGCTTCTCCTTTTAGCTCCTGCTCGGCTTTGGCGATATAGACATTTGCGCTATCGGTTTGGTCCGTGTTGATATAATGCCGGAGAATCTCGGTCAATGCCGCTTCCTTATAGTAATTGTCATTCGCTTTTAAGGCTTCCTGATAGAGTTGTTTAGCGTTTACTAATATGTCATCGTTTCGTGAGATGTCCATTAAATTGGTAAGGATTTCCAATCTTGAGCGTTCGGAGGTTGCTTTTTGCAAGGCGTTTTTGAGTGAGTCTGGTGTGGTCGTTTGAGATGAAACGACAAAGGACATAAACAATAAGCATAAAAGCATTAGATATCGTTTCATACAAATAGGATCTCTTGTTGTTGTATTGTAAATGCAAATATACGTAATCTCACCATAAAAAAGCTATTAAATAGTTAGAAAAACAAACAATTGGAATATCTTTGCATAAATATGGGACAAGATTAATACCGCATGGAAAAAGGATTGCTACATAAACAGATTATGGATTTTTTTGTCCGTAATTTTGATGTCCGGCAGGAAAAGGAAGATGAGCTGGAGACGATAGAATCCATTAAAAAGGGGATAGAGTTTAAGGGGACGAACTTATGGGTACTTATTTTCGCTACGTTTGTCGCTTCTCTCGGGTTAAATACCAACTCTACGGCCGTGATTATTGGCGCGATGTTGATCTCGCCGCTGATGGGACCGATCATGGGATTCGGCTTGGGATTGGGTATCTCCGATTTCGAGTTGATCAAGCGGTCGTTCCGTAATTTTGCCACGGCTACGGTCTTCAGCGTAATAACGTCTACCTTGTATTTTCTTATATCACCGATCAGTGAGGCCCAAAGCGAGTTGCTTGCCCGTACGCAGCCCACGGTATACGACGTGTTGATCGCTTTCTTTGGCGGTCTGGCGGGAATTGTCGCTAGCTCTACGAAAAGCAAGGGAAACGTGATCCCGGGTGTGGCTATCGCCACGGCGTTGATGCCTCCGCTTTGTACGGCTGGATTCGGTTTGGCGAGTGGTAATTTATATTACTTTTTCGGCGCTTTCTATCTGTATTTTATCAATACGGTATTTATTAGCTTGGCTACTTATGTGGTGGTACGTTTATTGAAGTATCCGAAGAAAGTATTCCTGGATAAACAACGGGAAAAGATCGTGACCCGCTATGTCGGTATTATCGTATTCTTTACGATCGTACCCAGTCTTTTCTTGAGTTATAACTTAATCCGTAGCAGTTATTTTAATGAGAGGGTACGAACGTTCGTCACCGAAGAACTGAGTTTCCCGAATACGCAAATATTGAGTAAGGTGATTACGGATACAAGCGAGAAGAAAGAGGTAAAAGTGGTGTTGATCGGACAAACCGTACCAGACGAGATGATCGCGAACGCAAAAGCCAAGATGCCAAAATACGGATTGAAAAATGTCCATTTGATCGTACAGCAGGGCTTTGGCCAGGAAGCGACGGATATCAACGAGCTGAAGAGCCTGTTGATGCAGGATTTGTATAAGAATAGCGAAGAAGTGTTGCGTGTGCAAACCATCCAGATCGATTCTTTAAAACGGCAGGTTGACAAATATCAGAGTTATGGGCGTCTGACATCCGAGTTGATCCCGGAAATGAAAGTGTTGTTCCCCTTTGTGGTAGAGGCTTCTTGCTCGCATACCTATATCGTGAATACGGAGACGGCGAAACCGGATACGGTCATGCTGGTTTATCTGAAGAGTAAGACGAAGGTGAAAGAGGTTGAGCGTAAAAAGATTACAAAATGGTTGTCGGCCCGTGTCGAGGTAAAAAACATTAAGTTACTAATCGAATAATTTAGACTAATAAGAGAAGAATGAAGTTGATGAAAAGAGTGTGGGCGGCTTTGTTGCTTTTAGCCGCTTCCGGCCAGTTATATGCCGATGAGGGCATGTGGGTGCTGAAGGAATTGAATAAGCAGAATTTGGCGAGAATGGCCGAGTTGGGTTTTACCCCATCCTATGATCAGTTGTATAGTGAGACGGATCCTTGCGTGGCGAACGCCGTGGTAATCTTCGGTGGCGGATGCACGGGTATTACGGTTTCAGACGAGGGCTTGATCTTTACGAACCACCATTGTGGTTTCGGTTCTATCCAGCAATTGAGCAGCGTGGAACATGATTATTTGAAGGATGGTTTTGTATCCCAAAGCAAGCAAGAGGAGTTGCCGGTCCCGGGTTTGTCGGTACGTTATCTGAAAGAGACGGTAGACGTGAGCGATCGTATTAACAGCCAGATCGCCGGTATAGAGGACGAGTTCCAGCGTTTATCCGCCGCCGATTCTATCGGTCGTGTGATTTGTGACTCTGTGGGTAATAGTGAGTTCCAGGCAGCCGACGTGGTTCCTTTCTATAACAATAACAAGTATTTCTTGGTCGTATATGACGTATTTCGTGACGTGCGCATGGTGTTCGCTCCGCCTAGCTCTATCGGTAAGTTCGGTGGGGATACGGACAACTGGATGTGGCCCCGTCATACCGGTGATTTTTCCGTATTCCGTGTGTACGCCAACGCGGATAATAAACCGGCGGAATACAATGCGGATAATAAGCCTTATACCCCGAGATATGTAGCGGAGGTGTCTATGCAAGGCTATCAAGATAAAGATTATGCCATGACAATCGGTTTTCCGGGAAGCACGGATCGTTATTTGTGCTCTTGGGGCGTGCAACAGCGTATCGAGAATAGTAATAAGCCCCGTATCGGGGTGCGTGGCATCAAGCAGGGCATCTGGAAAGAGGCGATGTTGGCTAGCGACGCCGTACGTATCAAATATGCCTCTAAGTATGCGGGAAGCTCCAATTATTGGAAGAACTCGATCGGTATGAATAAAGGATTGGCGAATCTAAACGTGATCGAACGTAAACGTGCGGAGGAGACGGCCTTCGCTGATTGGGTAGCGAAAGATCAGGCCCGGGGCGCTAAATATGGCGAGGTCTTGAATTTGCTGGAAAAAGGATATACCTCGACCAATAAGTATAGGGAGGCGTTGACCTATTTGAATGAGGCATTTTCCAGTGGAGCGGAGATTATTCGTTTGGCCCGTATGGTGCAATCGGTGGATATTGAAGGAGCTACCCCGGAAGAGATTACTGTCTTTTTAGAGGATCGTATCCAACCGTTCTTCAAGGATTACGAGCCGTCTTTGGATCAGAAGGTACTGGCCGCGATGATGAAGATCGCGAAAGAACGTGTATCTTCGGAGTTCTTGCCGGATATTTATACGAGCATTGATAAGAAGTATAAAGGAAATTATGAGAAATATGCGGCGGATGTATTTAAAAAGACTTCCTTATTGTCATACGACAAGATCGCCGAGATGTTGAGAAATCCGAAGCAATATGAGAAATTGAGAAAAGACCCGGCGGCGGAACTGAGCTTGTCCGTATTGGTGTCTATCTTCCAGTTACAGCAGTTGATGGGCGATGCGGAGTATGATATCGCTAAGGGAGAACGTTTGTATTTCGCGGGCTTGAAGGAGATGTATCCGGAGAAAGCTTTGTCTTCTGACGCTAATTTCACGATGCGTTTAAGCTATGGTTCTATCGGAGGGTATCGTCCTTATGATGCCGCATGGTACAATTATTACTCAACGGATAAAGGTATCCTAGAGAAAGAGGACCCGACGAGCGATGAGTTCTGGGTACAACCGGAGATACTGGATCTGGTTCGTAGCCGTGATTTCGGACCTTACGCGAATGAAAAAGGGGAATTGCAGCTGTGCTTCCTCTCGAACAATGATATCACTGGTGGTAATTCCGGTAGCCCGGTATTCGATAAAAACGCCCGTTTGATCGGACTTGCTTTCGACGGTAACTGGGAGGCGATGAGTGGTGATATCGCTTTTGAACCGGATTTGCAACGTTGCATCGGCGTAGATATCCGCTATGTCCTTTTCATGATCGATAAATGGGGTAAATGCCCAAGGTTGATTGAGGAGTTGAAGCTGGTTCGATGAGAGAAAAAAGAGATGGGCATCCGTGATTTCCGCAGATGCCCATTCTAAGGAGCTAATAATGCCCATTGTAAGGTGCTTTGAATGCCTATTCTAACAACCTTACGATGGGCATTGTAATATCCTATACGATAGGAAAGTTCTAAATGCCTAATTTAGACTTGATTGCCTTTGGTATCGCATCCTTATGTACCATGATATAGATCGTCTTGGCACGGACAAAACTACCGGACATGTTCAAGTATCCGCCGAAAGTATTACGCTCGGTTCCCCAAGAGTTCTTCGTGATATAATATTTCGTGCCGTTTTGATCCTTGGCGATGCCGGTAAGGTGCATCAAATGGTCATCGGTGGTGACGAATGCCTCGAAGCCTTCTTGACGGACCTGCGGGGTGACGTTTACTTCCGGGAAAGGTTTCTCGAATTTGTAGACTTCCTCCAGACGTTCCTTCTCGTCCATTTTCTCAAAGCGAGCACGGTCGGTAGTCGAGTAATCTTCCACCTTCTTTACCTCCGGGTTGATCGCCACGCCATTCTTGAAAGAGAAGCCTTTCTCGCTCACGTCGCCATCCCAACATACCGTGTAACCATTATTTAAAGCATAATCCGCGACTTGCATCATCTCATCCAACGGGAGGTTATACATTTGCGCATGTTCCCAGTTATCGGGAACCTCTACCTCGAATTTCTGGTAATACGGATGATGCGTGAAGCTTGTCAGCTCGATATAATCGTCCATATTCAACCCTAGGGAGGCGGCGAATGTCTTCGGGGTATATTCCTTGCCTTGATAAGTGAATTTCTCCGGAAGCTTGCCTAGGTAGGTATCGAATAGGTTATCGATTAGTTTGTAATATTCCGGGCTGCGTTTCTTCATGTCCACGGCTGTCGTTGCGATCGCCTTGATGTATTTTACCATCTCGGCATGATTGTGCCGGTCGGAATCGTAGTTGATACCCGAGTACACCTCTTCCGGAACGATACCTACTTGGTTGAAAGCGTTCATGAAGGTGTGGGAGAGACTTCCTTGACCAATATTACCTCTGCCTTGGCGGACGTAATTATCCTGCAACTGGTTCATGTATTTCTGGCGGACGATAAACATCTCGGAGAGATCGTACGTCCCTTTTCCCATACGGAGTAATTCCGACTCCATGAAAGAGGTCGTGGCGAAGCACCAGCAGGTTCCCGTGGATGCTTGATTCTTGACTGGCGTGGCGGGTACCTTTACTACATCCGTAAATTGGTAGCCTTGAGCGAATGTGCTCAAGGAACCTAACGCTAAGGCGCATGATAGAATGAATGTTCTCATTGTATATGAATTTAAGTTTATATTATTATTGTAGAGACGGGGCGTGCCTCGTCTCTACTATCGGATGTGGTGATTAGAAGCCTCTTTCGAATTGGGTCCAGAATGAGTCTCCCATTTCTCTCCAGCGTAGCATCGTGGCTCCGGCGAAATCGGCGGTATATCCGGTTAGGTATTCTTTTGCGGCCTCCTCACCTTGTTGGGTAAGAATCTCTTTGTAACGGCTCTCTACGAAAGGAAGTTCTGTCTGCCCTTTCTCCGTAAAATGGGCGATAGATGCTTTCATACGATCTTTAGTCGCTCCCCAACGTACGGTAGCGAGTTTATTGGCACGACGGAAAGCCCATACGGCGGCATCTTCCCGGTAACGGTGCTGTCCGCAAACCTTGAAGCAAGCCGGGAGATCTTTCGTCCCACAGAAGATGGGGATGCGGGGGCTTTGTCCGGGATTATCATAGGCCATCCAAACCACGCCGCCTACTGCATTGGGTAACCAGTCACGTAACTGGATCACGGTAGAGTAGGAGCATTGTGGTACGGCAACCAAACGGTAGCTTTTTACGGCGTCCGGTTTTAACCCATTCAACATGTTCACCATATCCCGAGTCATCCAAGGATTGGCTACCGGACTGATAACCGTATCGGTCTCGTTACTATCTTTTTTCTTTACGGCTACTTTCAAGTTCTGGGTCATATCGTATTCCGTACCCTCGTACGTTTCGGAGAGGAGAGCCATCACATCCGTTACGGATACTTGCCGGTCCGGCTTTACGCTGATGGGAAGTTCTTCCGCGTCATACGATAAACGTAAGGAAGGCGCTAATTTATTCAATATAAAGAACTCACGGATACTGAATGATTTCAGTTCACCGGCATAGTTCCCACCGGCATATGCTTCCCAGAAACGGAACGGTTTCTTTCCGTCCCAGAAGCCCATGCGCTTGGCTACCTCGAATACGTTGGCGGAAGCCATGCAATTGTCCGTATCTTTCGGATCGACCTTAGAGATACGCGGGATATTCGCCGATACGCCTACATGATCGTCGGGGATACGGATCGCCGCCCATACGCCACCGATCTTATCCGGACCCTCGCCGAAGACCTCGAAATGCCATACCTCTTTCGGATCCGCTATCGTAAGGCACTCGCCCCAGTCGCCATATCCGTATTTCTCGATCAACTCGCCCATCACACGGATGGCATCACGGGCGGTCGTGCAACGTTGTAAGACGATTCGCTGAAGTTCCTCGATCATGAACATACCTTTCTTGTTGACAAGGGCTTTCCGGCCGGTGATTGTTGTTTCCCCGATGCCTAGTTGCTTCTCGTTCAGGCAAGGATAGGCCGTGTTGAGGAATTGATACGTAGACCGCGCTTCGGGCAGTGTTCCTTTCGCGATCATCCCCCGGGTTCCCTCGTCATATTCGGTATGCATACGTCCGGTATAGACCGTGGTTGTCGTATCGTGATCGTACGAGGCGGAAGGTACGATATCCATCCAAGTGCGGTAATTGCTATCGCAGGTGTGGCTAGTCATCACGGAGCCATCCGCCGAGGCTTTTTTGCCGACCATGATACTCGTACAACTCTCCGGGTTCAAGATCGGCTCCGGATACTGGATTTGTTGCGCCACCGAAACGGATAGGCTGGCGCAAAGCATAAGAACATAGGTAAAAAGTTTCTTCATCTTTCTTGTGTTATTTAGATGTTTGTATCAATTAAATTTGTAGGCCGCTTTTCGTACGTCTTTTACGGATTTGAATGGCTTATTGGGTTTTAGATGCTTGGCGAGGAACTGGTAGATGCCGAGTCGTATCTCGGAAGCTTGTTTCGTGTCGGTCCGGTCGAAGCTATGGGCACCGGGAGCACGGTCGAATATTTTGTAGTCGAACTTCTTTCCTTCGGCCTTGAGAGCGCGTATCATATGCTCTACTTCCACTACGTTCACGTCATCGTCGCTAGTATTGGTATGGATGAGCAGGGGATCTTGTAGTTTTTCCGCGTGCCAGACCGGTGAGCGGCGTTTGTATTCCGCCATATCCTCCCGGGGAGTCTTCCCAATATGGCCTTCGTCGGAGAAGATTTTCCGATAATCATCGGTAGAATATCCCATGCGCATGATCACGTCGCTTACCGGTACTCCGGCGAAACCGCATTTATATTTACCGGGGTAGGTCATGAGGTTCATTAGCGTGATCATCCCGCCGTGGCTCCATCCCATGATGCCGATACGATTGGCATCTACGATATCGAAATTCTCTACCATATAATTACGGCTGACGTAGACATCCTCGTTTTCCAATCCTCCGTAATCGATATTATCGTAAGTAGCCTTGCCATACCCCGTGCTACCCCGGTATTCGGCGGAGACCACGATGTATTCCTGGGCGATCAGTTCCCGGACGATATGGGCGTAATACGTGTTGAAATCCGCATGTACACCACTATGCGGGAGAACGATCAAAGGATATTTCTTGTCGGGATCCACACTTTTAGGGATGAAGATATAAGTCCAGAACTTCAGTTCGTTTCCGGCGCTCATCCCGGTAGGATTCGCCTCTTTCCAACGGGCGGGACCGCAAAGGTAGACTTTGTCGATATGGGCGATGTCGCCCACTTTCTCGTACCATAGGAGGTCATCTACCTTCTTTACGACTTGGTCAAAATCATGTTGGTAGTTTTGCGCTATGGCATAGTTTGCTCCGAATATAAAGAAGAGGCAAAAGCAGGAAAGATGTTTAAGCAGTGTCTTCATGTGACTTATCTTTGAATTTGTGATTGACTGTGATTTTCCGGCTGTAAATATACAATAAAAGAAGCGTGATCCGTAATAAACGAACCACGCTTCTTTGATAAATTATGTATAAGTTGTATGTTACTTGCGTTTCTTCCTGCTACGAGGAGTGTCCTCATAGAATTTGCGCTTCGGTTTGTCGTCACTACGGCTGGAACGTCTGCCGCCACGGTCTCCACGGTCACTTTCCCGGCGGCTGTCTCTGCCTCCTCTACCGCTATCCCGTCTGTCTCGGAAGCCATTGCCTCCACGACTGCCTCCACGAGGACTACGTCCACCTTTTCCTCCCTCGCCTTTCGCTTGCGCCGGTTCCACGGAGATACGTCGTCCGTCTACCTCGAAGCCGTTCATCGAGTCCATGACACGGTTGGCTTCTCCCTCTTCTACCTCGAAGAATGAGAAATTATCACGTAAGTCGATACGACCGATACGAACCTTGCCCGGTACGCACTTGTTGACTAACTCAATAAGTTGAGGAGGCGTAAGCTCGTCTGTCTTTCCGAAGTTGATAAAGAAACGGGTGTAACCTTCTTCCGCTTCGCCTCTGCCACCCCGTTTACCTCTCTCTCGGGGAGCGTTCTCGTCTACAACCTCGATATCATCGTTATCTTTATAATAGTCGATCATCCGGTTGAACTCCAAGGATACGACACGTTTGATGATATCTTCCTTATCCAGCCATTCCAATTTACGGTAGATAGAAGGCATCAAACTGGCGATTTCCTCCTCGTTCACTTTCACTTTCTCGATCTGGTCCACCAAGTTGAACAATTGCTTCTCACAGATTTGCTCACCGGTAGGCATCTCGCCCCTGTCGAATTTCTTGTTGATGATCCGTTCGATCTCGCGAATCTTGCCTTTTTCCCTTACGTGGCAGATAGAGATAGCGATACCCGTTTTTCCCGCACGGCCCGTACGTCCGCGGCGGTGGGTATAAGATTCTACCTCATCCGGCAGACCGTAATTGATTACATGGGTTAAGTCATCCACGTCCAAACCACGTGCGGCTACGTCCGTAGCGACCAATAACTGGATATTCTTGATACGGAACTTCTGCATCACGTAGTCACGTTGCGCTTGGCTCAGCTCGCCGTGCAAGGAGTCGGCGTTATAACCGTCTTGAATCAATTTATCGGCGATCTCCTGTGTCTCCTTACGGGTGCGGCAGAATATGATACCGTAGATGTTCGGGTAATAATCGGCTAGACGTTTCAACGCGAGATATTTATCCTGCGCACGAACCATATAATAAATGTCGCGGATATTCTTGTTTCCCTCGTTCTTCCTGCCAATGACGATCTCTTTCGGATCCTTCATGTATTTCTTGGTGATAGAGGCGATCTCTTTCGGCATGGTAGCGGAGAAGAGCAGCATATTTCGGTTTTCCGGTATAGCCGCCAAGATCTCGTTGATACTGTCGGTGAAACCCATGTTCAACATCTCGTCCGCCTCGTCGAGGATGACGTTCTTTACGTTGCTTAAGTCAACCGTCTTGCGGTTCATCAAGTCGATCAAACGTCCCGGGGTAGCCACTACCACGTGTACGCCTCTCTTTAGTGTCTTGATCTGGCTCTCTATACTGGAACCTCCGTATACAGGGAGAACCTTCAGGTTATCGATGTATTTAGAATAATCGTTCAAATCGTCCGCTATCTGTAGGCAAAGCTCGCGTGTCGGACAAAGGATAAGCGCTTGAGGTTGATATTGAGAGACATTGATCTTTTGCAGGATCGGCAGGCCGTAAGCGGCTGTCTTACCGGTTCCTGTTTGTGCCAATGCGATTACGTCGTTATCTTCTCCCAGTAAGAAAGGAATCACTTCTTCCTGTACGGGCATGGGCGATTCATAGCCCATCTCTTGAATTGCCTTTAATATCGGTGCGGCAACTCCTAATTCTTCAAATGTTTTCAAAATGCGATTGTGTATATATGATAATATTCAGTGGCCGCAAAGGTACGTAAATAATTCGGATTCATATCAATAAAGTAATATATCTTTTAGCCTTTCACGTTTCTTATCAGTAAGACGTAATCCTTTGGATAAATATTTTTCGGTAGAGCCATACTCTTTCTTGATTTTGTTAAAAACCAAGTCCATGAGCCCCTCGTTGGCCGTAAGGAAGACCGTAATGCTTTCTTGGGCGTCTGTGGAGAGATGTTTCACGATATCAGCTAAATGACTCGTATCGATATATTGATTGGATGTCAAGTAGTCTTCCATGATGGCGTCCCGGGGAATATCCAAGGCGGCGAGTAACATGGCGGTGAGAAACCCGGTACGATCCTTTCCGTAGGAACAACTGATGAGAATGGGGTAATTATCCTCGTTCTGGAACTGTTCCAGTACCTTGGCGAACTGATCGGTATTATCTGTCACGAATTGCAGGTACTCGTCTTCCATATATACCCCGGCGTCTCCTTTCCGCATTCGTCCCTCGATAACACGTTGGGGGGCATCGGCGATCTTGCCGACCGAGATGGGGATTTGCAGGATATTTGCTTTCGTATATTTGATAGGGGCGGTGAGGGTTTCTTGGTTCGTACGGAGGTCGATGATGGTCTTGATCCCTAGATTATCCAATCGGATGGAGTCCCATTCGCTCAAGCTGCTTAACTCGCCGGAGCGAAATACCTTGCCCCATTTCACCGTCTTCCCGTTTGTAGAGGTATAACCGCCTAGATCCCGGAAATTCTGTACACTATCCATAACCGCCGAGCGTGCCCCGATGATCCGTGCGTATTTATCATTAAAAGAAAGGCGGAAATACTTACGTGAGATATTATCGTTCGTGATGTAAGTAGCCACGCCATCCTTGATGTTGGCGTAAATGATCGGGGACTCGTTGGTGAAAAGATCCGGGTTGTCGGACACGGTCATCTTGACAATCCCCTCCATTACCGGATCGGTTTCCCATTTTATCACGTAATTTCCGATGTCATCACGTAGGCAAATAGCTCGTATGTCGGGTGCGTTAGAGGAACAACCCACTAACAGGATCACACTGGCGAATAGAGAGAGAATCTTTCCTAACATTGTCTTCTATTATAATAAGCTTTCCTTACAAAGATAGTAAAACAAGTTTTTCCCGCTTCTTCATTAATGATATTTAAGACTGACTAACATACTTCGCCGCGAACTCCTTGGATATATAATTATCATAGCTTTGGCAAACCTCGGAGGCGAGGTCCATTCCGCAGCGGATGATTTTTCCCCAAGTATCCTGATCCAGAGAGGGAAGGTCGGCATGGCGTACGTCATACTTTAGAAGTCCGTAGATAATACCCGCGTTAAAATTGTCGCCGGCGCCGATGGTACTAAGCGGCTGGATTTGCGGGGAATCGAAATGTCGTGTGAAATTACGGGTGTGGAGATTGACTCCGTTTGCCCCGTGAGTTGTTAAGAAACGATCACAATAAAACTGAATATGCTCTTTGTAAACTTTCTGCGCGTCGCTCTTGCCATAAAGGTTCTGGAAGTCCTCGTCCGAGCCCCGGACGATGTCGGCGAATTCCAGATTTTCCAGTACGGTAGGCATGAGGCGGATCGCCTCATGAGCGTGTGCCTTGCGGAAATTGGGATCGTAATAGATGATCGCTTTCCGTTCTTGGGCGTATTGCAGAAATTCTACCATACGAGTCCGCAAGACCGGGTTCAGGGAATAATAAGAGCCAAACACGAAAATATCGTCTTTCTCGATCTTAGGCAGGGGCACCTCCAGCCGTTGCGCCGGGTAATCCTTGTAGAAGATATAATTAGCGTTCTTATCGTCGTCCAGAAAAGCGAGTGATATAGGACTTTTCCCATCGGGGAAACGGTCTACGAACTCGGTCGTGATGTGGTTATCTTCCATGAAATCCCGAATCATGTCGCCAACCCGGTCGTTGCCCAGCTCGCTGATAAAGGATACGGGGACATTCAATCGACCTAATGATATCAATCCGTTGAAAACGGAACCACCGGGAACGGCCTTCTGTGGCTGGTCGTTCCTGAAAATGATATCGAGGATGGTTTCTCCTATACCAAAGACTTTTCTCATGACTATATACTGGTTTGTTATTCATTCTTGCTTAGCTCACGGCTCTTGGAGCCTAAGTAGCCCCCGTGATGGCGCTTGGCGTAATCCTTGTTGGTGAAATGGATACGCTTCATGGTTCCGACCACGAGGATATCGCCTATTACCGTCATGACGGTCGTAGAGGTAGTGGGTGTAAGGCCCAGCGGACAAACTTCCTTGGGGGCGCCGGTCAACAGGCATACGTTCGCCTCGGCGGCTAGAGGACTATCCGGGTTACTGGTGATAACGATAAATTTCATGTCTGGCACCAAACCCCTCGTGAGATCTACCAATTCCACCAGTTCACGTGTCTTTCCTGAATTGGAGATCAATAACATGATATCGTTCTTGCATACGATTCCCAGATCTCCGTGTTGTGCCTCGCTGGGATGTAAGAAAAAAGCAGGTGTACCGGTCGAGCTAAAGGTGGTAGCGATATTCAAGGCGATTTGCCCGGCTTTACCCATTCCACTCATGATCAGTTTTCCACCTAGGTCGTGTACATGTTTCACTATAAGCGATACCGCTTCCTCATATCCGGGCGTAACGGGTATGTTGCGAACCGCTTCCGCTTCCTGCTCCAATAAAGAGGTGATATTTTCGTTTACCATATTGTTGATTGATTGTTTTACGGCATTCCTGCCTGAATAACGATCGCGAAAGTATTTATATTTACTGATATTGGCATCATCTATTTCAGACAATTTATCTTTTTAAGACGTTTGCGAATTCGGACTTCGGCTTCCATTTCGGGTATCCGGTATTTTGCGCCAGTTTATAACCGAGGTCGAAGAATAATTGTACTTCTTGTAACAGACCACTGTAATCATCCGTGTCGGGATGGGTCTGGTCGGTCGGTTTGTGGTAAGTTTCCGCCCAATAGCGTGCGATATGCTCTTTGGCCCACTCCTTACCCTGTTTGCGGTTGTCGTTCCAACCTTTGGCGAACATGGCCGGGATGCCTTTTTGTACGAAAGGGAAATGGTCGGAGCGATAGAACATCCCGTTATAAGCGTCGGGGTCGGGCATGATGTAACGGTTGTATTTCTTCGCTAGCTCGGCTAGGGTATCATCCAGCTCGGAGTTGCCGTATCCGGTGATCGTGACATCGTTGTTCTCGCCCCATAGCGGGAAGACATCCAGATTGATTACGGCGGCTATCTTATCAATCGGGAACAACGGGTGCTCCACATAGTATTTCGTACCGAGGAATCCGGTCTCCTCGCAAGTAGGGGAGAGGAAGACGATATTCCGGCGGGGTTTCTCTTTCAAGGCATTGAAACAACGTGCCATCTCGAGCATCCATGCGATGGCTACGGCGTTATCGGTAGCGCCGTTGATGATACTGTCGCCGTTGATCGGTGCTCCATAGCCTAGATGGTCCCAATGGCCTAGATAAATAACACTCTCATCCGTGTTCCCGCTACCGGGAATATAACCGATTACGTTGGGGCTTTGCTGGCGGTCGAAGGTGTTCCTCATCGAGACGGTTACCGTAGATTTCAAGGAGATGGGCTTGAAGTCCGGCGATTTAGATTGCTCGATTAGTTGGTCAATGTCGTAGCCATTATCGGCTAGCAATTGCTTGGCGGCATTGAATTGGATCCAGCCGTTTAGCGGGCAATGATAGGCATCGCTATCGCTGTCCACATACATCTTAGATTGGGCGGAAGCTCGTACGACCGACCAAGGGTAGCCCGCTCCCCGGTCTTCATGGATGATCAAGACTCCTTTTAATCCCTGTCGGGCGCCCTCCTCGAATTTATACATCCAACGGCCGTAATAGGTCATGATATCACCGTTAAAATAATCCGTGTTGTCGCTTCCGAGTCCCGGGTCATTTACGATAACGACCGCTACTTTATCCTGCGGGTTCTCGATTCCCTCGAAATCATTTTTCCCATACTCGGGGGCTACGATCCCATAGCCGGCGAATACCAGTTCCGCGTTGTCTATATCGATCTCCGGCTCGATCCGTGCGGAGAAAGCGGTGTAACCTTCCAACCAATCTAAGGGGATTTTCCCTTTCGGGGTCTTTAGTATCATCGGGTCCGGGCATCGTGTGCGTGAGGATATGATATTAACCTGTTGGAAATAAGAATCGCCGTCGATGGGTTTCAGCCCAACCTCTTTCATTTGGCGGGCGATATAGTTCACCGCACGATCGGCCCCTTCCGAGAATGGTTTACGACCTTGGCAGGAGTCATGCGAGATGGCCTCGGTGTATCGCTTTAAATGTTCCGTGGTCGCTACGCTTTTCGCTTTCTCAATATCATTACTTCCTCCTCCACAAGCAGTAAGGACCAAGGAGGTGATTGTTAGTAAACAGGTTATTATTTTCATGTTTCTCATAGAATTACAATGTTTTTTCAATCAGCCATTCACCTAAGTTGCGAGTGGCTGCGTCGAAAGCGACCCCCACTTTGACTACTTCCCGTTCGTCGGCCGTATAAGGAATCAGATAGCCTCGATCGTCGATTTGCCGGATCGCTTCTTCCGCTGTTCCTTTCAGCTTGAACTCGAATACGTAGATGTAGCGAGGAGTTTTTACGATGGCATCGGCACGTCCTTGGGCCGAACGTACTTCGGCCTCGGTGAATTGCCCTAGTAGCTTGAATACGATGTAGAAAACCACTTGGTAATGACGCTCGGTCCGGTCGTTCAACTCGTAAGGGATATCGGCGAAGAAAGCCTTTAGGCGGGTGAGGAAAGCCTCGGCGTTTCCGTTCTCCAGCTCTTGGATGAACTTCCCGATATAAAAAGGAGTCTCGGTTTCCGGTAAATGCGCATACATGGAGGCGACAAAATTCAAAAATCCATATTTAACTTCCTCATTCGGGTATCCTAACGTATATAACCGGAAACGTTCATCGTAACTTTTAATCGTCAAATATCCACTTTGATAAATCATGGGAACCGGGTTATTGATGTTCGCCCGATCGTCCGAAAGGGATACCTCGGATACCTCTATCCCGTCCAGCTCCCGTATATCGTAATTCGTTTTCCGTAACATCTCCGCCAAGAATGTCGGGGTACCGGAAGCAAACCAATAGTCGTAAAAGACCTGTTTGCTCAACACGTTCAATACGCTAAACGGGTTATAAAGGGCGATACCGCTGCGGAAATCAAAATGGTAGCCGTCGTACCGGCGTGTAATTTTCTCGATGGTACCTTCGTATGAAAGCTTATTCGCCTCGGCCAAGGCATGAAGCTCCGGCTGGAAAGTCGCCTCGATCTCGGGCAATGTCATGCCACAAAGGGCCGCGTATTGTGGGGCTAGGCTGATGTCGTTCAAATGATTCAGGTTGCTGAAAATACCGACCTGGGCGAACTTGGTGACACCGGTGATGAATACGAAGCGCAGCCAAGGATCGGCATCTTTGAGGACCGTATAGAAGGCGGTCAATAATTCCCGGAACTCGTTCTGTAGCTCTTCGTTGTGCAGGTTCCTAAGTAATGGCTTATCGTACTCGTCGATCAGTACGACCACCTTCCTTCCGGTTATCTCCGCCGCCCTTCGTATGATGGTCATGAACCGTCCGGAATAGGTGATACCCTCTCCTCCGGTATCATATATTTTTTCCCATTCCCTCAACTGGCGTTCCAGCATATTCTCCAATGCCTTGCGGCTATCGTACAACTCGGCGTTGAGGCTGAAATGAAGTACCGGATGCTCTTTCCACTCGGTCTCTAGTTTCTCTATGGCTAATCCCCGGAACAATTCTTTCTTCCCCTCGAAATAAGCCTTGAATGTCGATAGCAGCAAGCTTTTCCCGAATCGCCGGGGGCGGCTTAGGAAATAAGGGACACCTTGGTATGCCATTTGATAAATGAACTCGGTCTTGTCTACATACAAATAGTTCTCTGTACGTAGTTTGTCAAAACTCTGTATGCCTATCGGTAATTTTCGGACGATATTTCCCATAGCCTTATCTGTTTAATTTACACAAATGTAGGTATTTTTTCCAAGGAGGCAAATAGATCGAAAAAAACACGTACGTCTTTTTCCGGAAACACGTACATGTTTTTTGAAAAAGACGTACATGTTTTTCCGGAAAGTCTTTCGTACCTTTGCGGGCTGATACAAACAAGAAGGAAAATGGATTATATCGCTCATACATTGCCGAATGGACTTCGCATGGTACATCTCCCGGTTAATTCCCCGGTTTCTTACTGCGGTTTCGCCGTGAACGCCGGTACACGGGATGAGAACGAGGATGAGTTTGGCTTGGCGCATTTCGTTGAACACATGATCTTCAAAGGTACGGAGAAACGGAAAGCGTGGCATATCCTGAACCGTATGGAGAACGTAGGAGGGGAGTTGAATGCCTATACTACGAAGGAAGAGACTTTTGTTTATTCCATCTTTATGGAGGAGGATTTCGGCCGGGCGTTTGAGCTATTGACCGATCTGGTTTTCCATTCCCAATTCCCCAAACAGGAGATCGAGAAGGAGGTAGATGTCATCTTGGATGAGATCAATTCGTATGAGGATAGTCCTTCGGAACTTATATTCGACGAGTTTGAGAACTTGCTTTATAAGGGTCATGCCCTCGGGCATAATATCTTAGGGGATGAGGAATCTCTTCTTCGCTTTGACTCCGAGTCCGGTCGTTCTTTCATGCGTCGTTTCTACGCCCCGGAGAATATGGTGTTCTTCTCGATGGGACGAAAAGACTTCAAGAAGATCTTGAAATCAGCGGAATCCGCTTTAAGCGATATCTCTTTCCCTATGGCTGAACGGATCCGGAAAGCTCCGGACCCCATCGAGGCTTGCGTACGCCAGATCCATAAAGATACCCATCAAGCCCATGTACTGATCGGTGGCCGGGCTTTCAGTATGCACGATAAAAAGCGCATTCCTTTATTTTTGTTGAATAATATTTTGGGTGGTCCGGGCATGAATAACCGCTTGAATGTCTCCTTGCGGGAAAAGCATGGCTTGGTCTATAACGTAGAATCCAATATAACCTCTTATACCGATACCGGACTAGCCAGTATCTATTTCGGGACAGACCCGAAGAATCGTGAGAAAACGATGCGTTTGGTGCATAAGGAATTAGCCCGTTTACGTGACGTAAAACTGTCCGCCACTCAATTAGCCGCCGCCAAGAAGCAGGTAATCGGTCAACTGGGTGTGTCGGGCGATAACCGGGAGGGCCTTTTCCTTGGCTTAGGAAAAAGCTACCTCCATTACAACCGTTACGACACCCTCCCCGAAGTATTCGCCCAGATTGAGAAAATAACCGCCGGGCAAATTCTTGACGTGGCTAATGAGGTACTTGCGCCGGAACGGTTGTTTTGCTTGATTTATGAGTGAGGCTAATTATGGAACCTATACCCAACCCCCAACATCAAGTTATTCGGATTATGGAACTTGTGCAGTTGGTATCCGACATGCAGGAATAAATTTCGTGTAACCGATACCTTGAGGGCTAGGATCTGGTATAATCCTTTCAGATCGCCTTTGTTGTAAAATAAATTATGTCCGACTCCTATATTGATCGAGAAGAATGGCATCGTGAACTCGCCACGGGCGGAGAGGCCGATACCGATTTGCTCATGGAGGGGCGGGCGGTAGAATCGGGGCTCTTCGCCGACTTGGACGATCTCGTCGGAATAAATATTCGCGCTTTCGTCATATTGGCCGTCTAGGGAGATACCTGCTTTTAGGAACCGGTTGAATTTGTACATCGGGTTGAGGTTAAATCCGAGGATGCCGAACTGACCTGGAAAAATATGGGCCTCATCACCTAGCATAACTCCCTTAGCACGGGTCGCGCCATATAGGATGACATCGTAACTGACACGTTGCCAAAAGCTGGAGAGGTATAATTGATTTGCCGGTAAGGAACGTGCGGTACCTATCTCATGATGGCTTTCCTCGATAGGATTGAGCGTGTAGACGAGTCCGATCCGGCCGCCAATCGTATTCAATCCCGCATTCGGAAGATGAGTATTTCCGTTTGAGTAGTGCGTTAAATCCGCCCCGACGAGCAGGTTGCAATAACGGGATAGTTTCGCGTTGAGGAAAAATCCCAGATTGATATAGGCATTGATTTTAGAACCGATGATCTTATTACGGTAATTATTGTTTTCATCATACGGATGCCACCCGAATGAGGCTCCGAAATTCCATTCATAATCGAAGGATAGCCGGGAAGAGATCTTGGCGATGCGGGAGCTTTGGAAAACATACGCCGCCCAAGGATTACCTACTTCCTGCCGATTGCCAAAGGTATTATAAGAGATGCCTATTCCTTGGTAAGTGTGCGGATAGAGCTGGCCCTCCTTAGAGTTCGGATTCTGTTGGAACCCGTATTTCAAATGGAATGAAGCCGCCTTACGTAAAGTAAGCCCGTTTCCATAGCCATCATCTTTCAGGAATTTGCTAGTCGGGGCGACATACGAGGGACGTACGTCGAATCCTATTTTGTGGATAATGGATTTATCATCATCTTGAGCTTTTACCGTACAGGTCCATATCATCATGACCGCTATGTAAAAGCTTATCATCTTGCTTTTTATCATACTTCAATACGTTTGTCTGATCACCAACACTGCGCTTTGTCTTTCAACTCGGGTATCTTGTTCTTATCGAATACAGGGCTTTTAATACCCGCTTTCTTTTGGGCTACGTAATCCTGTAATAATAGGAACGCCTGACGGCTCAACAATGAGATCGCGATCAAATTGCAGATCGTCATCAGTCCCATGGTCACGTCCGCTAGGCTCCAAGCCAAGTCTAAACTAGCCAACGCACCGAACATGACCATTCCACCGACTAATATACGATAAATAAATAAGACACTTCTCTTGGACGTGATAAAACGAATATTCGCTTCTCCGTAATAGTAATTACCGATAATACTACTGAACGCGAACAAAAGGATCGCTAAAGCGACAAACGTACTGCCGATGCTACCCACCTCGTTGCTCAAAGCTTGTTGCGTGAGCTGGACTCCATTGATGGAGCCGTCTAATGGCGCTCCGCTAAACAAGATGATGAACGCCGTGCAGGTACAGATAATCAGCGTGTCGGTAAATACGCCTAATGCTTGGATCAATCCTTGTTTGACTGGATGGGAGACATGCGCCGTAGCCGCTACGTTCGGTGCCGATCCCATACCCGCCTCGTTGCTGAACAAACCTCGTTTAATCCCTTGCATCAACGCCGCTCCGATACTGCCGCCTATCGCCTGTTCCCAACCAAAAGCGTTTGACAGAATGGTTTCTATAACAGCGGGTAGGCGGGTGATATTAAACAGTACGATTCCCAACGCCAATGCTATATATCCTAATGCCATGACCGGTACGACAATACTGCTTACTCTCGCGATGCGCTGAATACCTCCGAATATGACGATTAACGTAAGTACCGTAAGAATCGCTCCGATCCAAGCATGATCGATGCCAAAAGCGCCTTCCCAAGCTGCGCAGATCGTATTGCTTTGTACGGAATTAAAGGCAAAGCCAAAGGTTATCGAAATCAATACGGCAAATAATACGCCCATCCATCGTAACCCCAAACCATGTAGCATATAGTAAGCGGGACCGCCAATGAACGAGTCTTTCCCTTTTTCTTTATATAATTGAGCTAACGTAGACTCCACGAATGCGCTGGAAGAACCAAGCAAAGCGATCAGCCACATCCAGAATACGGATCCGGGTCCGCCGATCGCTACGGCTGTCGCTACACCGGCTAGGTTTCCGGTCCCTACACGGCTGGCTAAAGATACGGCGAAGGCTTGGAAAGAGGAGATATGCTTTTCCCCTTTTTCTCCTTTCCCGGCAGAATCGCCTAATAATCGGATCATCTCGCCAATCATGCGGAATTGCACGAACCTACTTTTTATCGTAAACCATACGGCGCATCCCAATAACATGATAATAAGGATGTATGACCATAATATATCGTTGACTCCGTTGATCCAATTATTCAATAGCTCCATGATTTATAATCTGTTGTTTGGTTACAAAGATACGTATCTACGAAGCAAATTCATCGAAATATTATTTTTTTATCATTTTCTTGTAACGTTTTCCAAACGGCTGTCGTCTTATAGTTAGAAACAAATGATAAGCGGGAAAGGCCACCCTGCTATATTCGGAAAAAATACGATAAAAATGAAACGGATGATGATTTGGATCATACTGCTAGGCGGTATGGTACAGGGAGCTTTTGCTCAGAACTTGGAGATAAAGGGAATGGTGCGGGACGCTCGCAACAAAGAAATCTTGGAATTTGCGAATGTGGTATTGCAAACAATGGACTCTTCTTTTGTGGCGGGTACGACTACGGATATGAAGGGGCATTTTTTATTAAATAAGATTAAAAAAGGGAGTTATATTCTATCTGTCTCTAGTCTAGGCTTTAAGACGGAGTATATTTCCTTGGAAGGCTTGTCCAAGAATATTTCTTTGGGAGAAATATCCTTACATGATGATGCGGTATCCTTAGACGGGGTGACGGTTAGCGCCTCTGCCCAGACGAGCCATGCCGATAAAAAAGTGGTCTTCCCATCGGATCGCCAGATGAAGGCTTCGGGAAACGGCATGGATTTGTTGCAGCAGATGATGCTACCGAGAGTGCAGGTAGATTTGTTGAACAACGAGATCAAGGCCACGGGAAATGGGGTAGTCCAAGTGCGTATCAATGGCGTGAAGGTGGAACAGGATGAGATCAAGGCCTTGAATCCCTCGGACATCATTCGTATAGAATATCATGATAACCCGGGCTTACGTTATGGTAATGCCGATATCGTGCTGGATTATATTGTTCGCCGGCCGGATACGGGAGGTAGTTTTGGTCTGGACATGGCGCAAGGTATCAATTCCATGTGGGGTGAACATAATGCTTGGGGAAAGATCAATCATAAGAACTCGGAATGGGGCGCTTCTTATCGGATCGGTCCTCGTGATTTCTATGGAATGAAACGGAATAACGAGGAAGAGTTCCATTTAGCGAATGGAACGACCTTGAACCGTGTGGAAATAGGCGAACCTTCGCGCGCTCGTTTGTTCATGCATAACCTGAATGTGAACTATAGCTATCAAAAGCCGGATAAGTATATGTTTAACGCCACGTTCCGCTACCGGAATAATCATCAACCGCATTGGGATTATCAAGGAGTCTTGATGAATAAGGCGAATCTGGAGGATAAAGTGGATATGATCGATCTATCGGGATCAGCCTATCAAGCTCCTGCGCTGGATTTGTATTACCAACGGGATTTGAAGCATAACCAGACCTTGGTGTTTAACGTGGTAGGGACTTATAACCAAACGAAATCGACCCGTATCTATCAGGAGAGTAAACATGAACAATTGTTGACTGATGTAAATAACGTGGTGGATGGTGATAAATACTCGATTATCGGCGAGGCTATCTATGAAAAGAAATTAACGAATGGTAATCGGTTGAGCGGCGGTTTACGCCATAACCAATCTTTCTCGGATAACAGTTATATCAATGGGCATAACTATAAGACGCATATGGAACAGATGGAGAGTTCCGTATATGCGGAATTCAAGGGAAAGGTGAAAAAACTGGATTACTCATTGGGTGTGACCATGAATCGATCGTCTTATAGCCAACGGGGTGAGGATGCGGATTATGAACGTTATACGGTGAGTCCCCGGTTGACCTTGTTTTATGCTTTGCCCGGGGAATCTTCCATCCGTTTGAAATCAACGATGGGGAATGTGACTCCTTCTTTGGGTGAGCTGAGCGCTATCGACCAAGTGATCGATTCCTTGCAAATACAGCGGGGTAATCCTAACTTGAAGTCTTATATGAGTTATTATACGGAATTGAATTACGAGTTTCGCAAAGGTCTGTTTTACGTGAATGCCTTGGGCGCTTATGAGTATCAGCCGGACGCTATCATGGACGAGAAATATCTGGAAGGGAATAAGATCATCCAGACTTGGGACAATCAGAAAAACTGGCAACGGGTTGTCGCTTCCGTCAACTTGCGGGTCGGTCCGATCAAGGACATCTTGCAATTTTCAGTCAATGGTGGTATGAACCATTATATGAGTAACGGTAATACCTACACGCATCGATATACGAACTGGTGGTGCGACGCGAATGTTTCCGTTACTTGGAAGAATTGGTCACTCATGTATATGTTGATGACGAATTGGAACTGGTTTAAGGGCGAGACGATGAGTGGGGGTGAGAATATCCAAGGAATCCAGCTCGGTTATAGGCATAAAGACTTGATGGTTGGCTTGCGTGTCTTTAATCCGTTTACGGATAACTATAAGCAGGAGACCGAGAACTGGAACCAATACGCCTCTTTCCACCGTTCGAATTACATCAAGGAAAGTTCCCGTTTGTTTGTGGCGACGATTTCCTATAACTTCTCTTTCGGCCGTAAATTTAGCGCTGGTCAGAAGAAAGTGAATAATGCCGATAATGACTCGGGGGTAATGAGTACCGGTAAATAAGGGAATATTTTATATCTTTGAGGGAAAATAAAATGAGATATGAAAGCGATTAATCCGAATGAGATCAAAGACAACTTTATCGAGTTGATTGGTAAGGAGTGGATGCTGGTAAGCGCCGGTGATAAGGAGAAGTTTAATATGATGACTGCCAGTTGGGGCGGCGTGGGAGTGTTATGGAACCGTCCGGTGGTGTTTGCTTTTATTCGTCCGGAGCGTTATACCCGTGAGTTTATCGACGCTAAAAATGAGTTCACGATTACTTTCCTAGGACCGGAGCACCGGAAAGCCCATAGCATTTGTGGCTCTAAATCCGGCCGGGAGATTGATAAAGTGGCCGCTACGGGGTTGACACCGTTCTTTACGGAGGCTGGTAATCCTGTATTCGAGGAAGCTCGCCTTACGTTGGAATGCAAAGTGGTCTATAAGTCCGAGATCGAGGAGGCTAAGTTTTTAGATCCTAGCGTTTTCCCTCGTTGGTATGATGAGAAGAACGGCAATGCGCATATCGTTTACATTGCCGAGATCGTAAATGCTTGGGAGAAGTAATCTCACCCAAGCAGTTCTTTCATCATTTGCTCCGTATGCGTGAGGAAATATTTAGTGAGCTGGTAATGCTCTGTTTCCTCATACGGGGTGATGTGCGCTCCGGTATCATCGATGGCATAAATGTCCGCGTTCGGATAAGCCATCAAGATCGGGGAGTGCGTGGAGATAATCAGTTGGCAACCGTTATTCACCAGTTCATGGATACGCACCAAAAGGGCCAGCTGCCGTTGTGGAGAGAGTGCGGCTTCCGGCTCGTCTAATATAAATAATGTATTGCGGCTGGCATAATTCAGGAAAGCGCTGAGAAAGCTCTCGCCGTGCGATTGCTCCAATAAACTCCTGCCACCGTAAGCTTTATAGGCGTAGATCTTGCTGTACTTACGTAATTCCAGTTGGGCTTGCCTATCCAATTCGGCCGCATGGTTAAAAAAGGATTCTGCCCGGAAGAAGAAATGCTTTTCCGGTTTTCGGGTCTCGATCAGCTTAATATGCTCGGGTAAGACATTGGCGTAAATCTTGTAGGCCTCGGTTCCGTCATAGAGCATACCCGGTTCTTCCTCATCCCTTTCCTCATATTTACTCATCATCGCTTCCAGCAGGGTAGATTTTCCCGCCCCGTTTTCCCCGACAAGGAAAGTAACCGGCTTGCGGAAAATGAATGATTCCGTGAAACGTACAGCCGGAGCTTTATAGGGATACTTTAGCTCCTCGGGATTGCCGGCTACCAAGTCCGGGTCCAGTAATTTTACTTGCTTCAGATAGATCATACAGAATATCTTTTGCCGCAAACATAGCGAAAATAATCGGAGATATTGAAGTGAACCCTAAAAGTTTTTTGTCTAACTTTTAGGGTTCACTTCATTTTTTAGACAGCCTCTTAATTTTTATCTCATCAGAGCTTTACCCGGAAGGGACCGCCTACGGAGTTGAACAATAGATCCCCGTTTTCCATGTATTGGATAATGGCGTATGCCCCGTTACCCCGGCTGGTTTGCCCGAAGATTACCCGGTGGCTCGTAGCGCCTGTTCCCCAATCCAGTCCTGTCACTTCCCAGCCGTCTGCCTCCGTGTAGCCGTTGACGAATACCATATTAGAGGCGGTACTTATAGCCGGTATCATGCTGATTGAACTTACATCCGGACGGGTCCATACCGAATACCACTGGTTTTTCTCCGTATCCCATTGTAAACGCTCTACGCCGAAAGGCGGCGTGACAAGCGGCCCGATGGATAATACGGCCACGATCTTGTCTGGTACGGTGTTAGGTATCACGTTATTTACGACAAAAGCGCCATAACCGGATATTGCCACGGATTGCTCGGATTGTATCCATTCCGTAGAGGCAGATAGCCCACAGGAAATTTCTTTCTGGTCGGCGATGCGGGGATTTTCCGCATCAACGGGAACGGCATCTTCCGGAATATCATCCCGCCAGAAAGCGACTAGCTTCATTCGTTTGGCACCGTCCGTGATAACGACTAGCTTGTCCTCGTCGTCACCGAATCCCATCAATGTCGGTGTAGAACCTGTTCCATAGCCCATCTTGATGGCGGGTGCCTCGGGGCCTCCGTCATAAGAAGCGGTCCATGCGCCGTCGGCCTCATCTTCCGATAACTTACCGTTTTTCCATACGAATTTGTGCATGATACCTTTGCCCCCGGGCGTACGGCTGTTGCTGGCTATATAGATACCGTTATGCTCGTCGACAGCGGCGGAGTTGGTGATCACTTGATCGTCCGGTATCAGTTTGACGACCGGGGGCATACTCATTGTGCGATCGATGATGGCGATACCGTTGCCCGATGCGACTACCAAGTATCCATCGTATGTCATTACCATTCCCACCAATGTTTGCGGATTATCCATGTATGGTGCCATATCGACCTGTTTGTCTAAGACGATACCTGCTTTGGGGTTACCTGCTTCTTTTAACTTATAGCGACAGATGACCGTCCGGGCGTTTGTATAGGCATAGTTTTCGTTGTCACAAATCACGTAGTTACCGTTAGACATAGACATTTGTGGATATTTACCCAGAATCTCCACGGCATCGGCATATAATTGGTCGGTCGAGGTATATTGGGTATCGACCAATTTCCGTAAGTTTTCTTCCGTATTCATTTGGATACCATTAGGCAAGCCTATTTCCGCCACACGCTCGAAAGTGCCGTCGGCTATATGGATATAAGATACCCGATCGCTACACATTCCCCACATATAATCCGGGTCGGTCGATGAGAGCGTCATCAAATTGACCGGACCACTCCAAGTGGAGGCGCAATCATCCGGATTTATTTGGAATGTGCCGCCCTTTACCGCATAGGGAAAGGCATCGGTTTGCGCCGAGTTGAAATGGGTCAGGCTGTAATGCTCTGACGCTAGATAGGGGTTGGGAGTCGGAACGGTCGCTTCTGATAATGGCGGCTCGTTATCGTCTCTACTGGGATCGTTCTCATCGTCCGAACAGGAAAATAGAGCGCAAGTTGCGAACACGAGAAATGTCATTCTCCATGCTTTTTCTTTTAATTGGTATTTCATTCTTCTTTAAATTAATAAGTTTCTTCCTCAAAATCATCACGCAGGAAATCGTTTGCGGCATATTTGAATCCGTATGGCCCGTAATCTCCTAAGGCTTTATGGGCCAACTGCTTGTCCGGGTCTGTTACTTTATCGATCGGTTCTCCTTCATCATCTTTGTATTCGGTGGGAGTCATTCTGGAGATGGAATATTCCCAATCCTTGTCCGGCAGGATGTTGCGGTACATGATCGCGATAACATCCCCGATCGGTTTCCCGTCGACATCCTGTTTCTCGCTATCCCATACAAAAAGGTTCCAATGAGCGCCCAATTGCTTTTGGGCCTCTACTTTCGCTTGTATCTCGGCGAGTCTTGAATTTTGTTTCAGGCAGATAATGAAGGTCGCCTTTTCTCCTTCTTTCGCGTTCGCCTCTTTATCATAGATGGAGTAGTAGGAACGGGTATTGGATGTTGCGCCGAGGCAGATAGACCAATAACGGGCTTTCGCCCCCTCATATTCTTCCACCGTTCGGGGAAGTGGTACCGGGATGAAACTGAATATCAACACCGAGTCGGCATGTACATGGGTGCGGGCATACAGATAAGCGGTAGAGTTGTTCGGATAATATCTTCCTTTCGGGGCCAAGAAGAAAGGAACATCCCGATTCTCGTCCGATTTTTGGGAGAAGCTTTGACCTGTCACCTTCTCGATGTTAGACTCCGTACGTTCCGGGGCTTGGATCTCTTTCAGCGAATGGATGTCTATGCCTTTTATAGCAGGCAGTGCTACACCTCCATATTCATCCTTATCGCCGTTCGCATTCGTCCCTAAGTAATGCCGGATGCAGATCGCAAGCCGTTTGATGTCTGCGTTCACCCGGCAGATATTCTCTGAGGGAAGTTTCGCTATCAGTGTCTCATCCATGGAGGCCGGTACGACATAGATGGTGAAACGGTTGTCTTTTTCCGACGTGCTAACGAAAGGATTCTCACTCCCTTCGTCCGGAATGATCTCATGATCGTTGATACCGCCGATGGCAGAGCCGGTCTCGTCGTCGTAGAGCGAAAAGCTGAAGTAACGGGCGTGAGGGAACTGCCCTTCGATGCGTAAGGCAACATCGGGATATTCGTTCATATTATACGTATATTCCCAATAGTTGCTGAACAAGTCGGGATAGGCTCCCAGTATCTCGCCATCTCCCCGCAACGTAGCGCTCCATTGTTCTTTGGGGTCGATAATCGTTTCATCTGGTTGGTCATTGTCGGAACAGCCTATGAACGACATGAATAGTAATGTTGTAAATAATATGGATCTCATCTTTGTTTATTTATTGGTAAATTGATTGAAACGGGCAGTCCCTGAGATAAGGAAAGCCGTTGTTTTTCGAGTTGTCACTATCGATAATCCAGACACCCTTGCCGCTGAAATCGAAATTATTGAACGTTGAGGTGTTTTTCTTCTCGCTATCACTAAACGATTCGGCGCACCAGCCGCTTCCCGTACCGTCCAGATAATAAAGGTCGTGGTGGTGCCAGATCACGCTCGACTTCCGGGTGCCTACTACGCCGTTGCCATTGGGGGATACCTTTCCGATATTTATACAGCGAACTACCTCCGAGTAGGAATCCACACAACCGACGATGCCTCCATTATCGGATTTCTGGTCGGAAGTGATAGACCCCGAATTATAACAGTCGTGCGTCATCCAATGGTTTTCATCGTAATCGTTTCCTTCCTCTTGGTAACCTAGAATTCCACCGACGTGCGAATCTACGTTATCAGAAGAGATATTGCCCCGGTTACAGCAATAAGCCAGCTCCATGTTGTTTCCGATTGTGACGCCTCCCGGATCTTTTCCCATTCTTCCGGCGATACCACCCACTTGTGATGCGCCATTTGATCCTCCGGCGATCTCTCCGTGGTTGGCAGAGTTCATGATGATCATCTTCTTGCTGTCTCCTTGTCCGAGGATGCCTCCCAAGTTACCGTTGCCGGAATTGCTTACTTTCCCGTAGTTGGCACAATAAGAGATCTTGTGCTCCACGTCATTCATGTCGTCATACAAACGTCCGACACATCCTCCTACGTTCTGGCTTCCGCTTACCTCTCCTGCGTTTACGGCGTATTGGATGTTGAGGTTATGGGTGGTGGAGGTCTCTAATCCGATATAACCAAAGATACCTCCCGTTTGCTCCATGCCTGCGATATTACTGTAATTAATCATGTGCGTGTAAGTACCATCGGTGAAGTCCACTTTGCCGGCGATACCTCCGGTGCATGTATTAGTGCTATTCTCGACAATGTTGGCATTGTTTACGCAGTGGGTGATACTTGCCGTGCCTCTTATATGCCCGACGATTCCACCCACTCTGTCACTACCAAAAACAGAGCCTGTGAAACAAAGATGATCCAGATGAGAATGTAAGGCATACCCGACGAGTCCTCCCATAGACGTACCTTTTCCATCTGCTCCCGGAGAAGAGACCTTTCCCGGATAGTTGCTCTTAAAGCTGTCGGGAGAGGGGATGGAGGAGAAGTTCAAGTCACCTATATCCCCTTTGATCGTACTGCTATTGGCATATCCGACCAGTCCGCCGGTAGCGTCGTTGCCATACACCTGCATATCGTTATCGAGGCTGAAGTTTTTCGTTTCCAATGTCCCATGCTCCAATTCTCCGATGATACCTCCGGCGAAATTCGATGTGGCGGTCACGTTTATGTTGATAAGGCAAAGGCCGCTCGTTTTGATATCGCCATACACATAGCCGAACATACCGCCTGCGTACTTATTTGCCTCTACGTTGAGGTATCCGTTATTTACTTGCACGACCTGGTTGGTTTCTGCCAAGTTCAAGTGATTGTCGCATTTTAAATAGCCGAAAAACCCGGCGGCTTTCTCATTACTTTTCACCAAGGAGGCGAATGTGCAGTTGCTTACGCTTAGTGGGGCGGTCAAGGTCGCGGTACCAACGAGTCCGCCGGCATCTTTTTGTTCCGAGCGGACAGGAGCCCATATGTTGATATTATTCAAGCTACTGGCCTCGTTGAGTGCCATCTCACCGGCAAGTCCGCCGGCCCGGTCTGCTCCAGCATAAATAACCTTTAGTCCGGAATCCTCTTTCTCTATGGAATGCTGGAGAGTGATATCCTTAAAGGCACACCCTCCCTTCATGATACCTCCGGTTATGCCTCCGGCTCCCCGGTTGCCTGCGTGAACCGTGAAAAGGAAAGGCATGGAATTTTCTTGTAAGTTCGAGAAATCAGTTACCGTAAGCATTCCGTTCTCCATGTATCCGACAAGTCCACCGACATAACTGTTCGCATGGACAGAGGCGAAAAGACGACAATGTTCAGCGGTCAGGTTTCCTGTGGCATGTCCGATAAAGGCACCGATATGTTCGTTGCTGTCGGTGATGCTACCGCTAACGGTTACATTCGTAAGCGTCACGTTTCCTTGCGAAGAGCCTGCCAACATTCCGCCATTCTTTTTAATTCCCTGCATATTGGCTCTGATAGTCAGGTTCTTTATCTGAGCACCGTCATATAATGTTTTAAAAAGACCGACAGTGGTATCACTCTCTGCCTGTGCACCGAGATAGGCGATCGTGATAGACTTGCCGTCACCATCGTATATACCGGCAAAGGACTCGCCAAAAGTATAACGTCCGTCGTACACGTCGCTACGATGTGGGGCTTCGAAATCTGCGGTTTGTTTAAAATAGAGCCCGGCTGCGTGTGCGATGGTATCATAACGGTTAAGGCCATATTCAAGCATGCCGAAATCCTCCTGTGAGCCGATCAAGTAAGGTTTCTCTGCCGTTCCTTCCCCCTCTAAGTCATACTGTACCGTTGAGGCCATGATCGTATGGAGCATCTCGTCCCGGAAAGTGACCTTCAGCTTGGTGCCTAACTTGGTCCCGTCCATAAGGAATGCGGTCAGGTCGTAGTCGCTATCCGGTATCTCGTCTGTTTTCGGGATATAGATGCTGTAAGAAGGATTGCTTTCGCTATGTAGCACGGCAGCGTCGTATGCCCGTATGGAATCGTCGGTATGCGATTTGAGGTGGAGCTTGATTTGCTGGATCGTATCGGCGATTTCCCAGATCCCTTTCTCTAGGGTGAAAGAGCTTAACTTGAAGTCTCCCATTTCCTCTAGGCGGGAACCCAGCTCATTCGATCGGTAGAGCTCGTCATCGCTACAACTTGTCCAAAGGAAAGCTGCCAAGGCCATGAGAAGACCTATGATATGGATTCTTGTTGTATTCATTTTATGATATGTATTAATGATTATTCCTTGATCTCCTCTTCCATTTCCGAATGGAAAGGAACGGGGAAGTTTCCTTTGCTCTCAGTTACATGCCAGATCGAGTTCGTCTTGTTAATATTCCAGTTTTTGTACTTCTTGGGGTCGCAGAGTTCGTCGATAGACAGGTTTGTCAGATAAGAGTTGTTTTCGTATATTACCGGTTGGCCATAATAATAAAGGTTCGAAAGCGATGTGAAGTCTCCGTAACTATTAATCAGCGGATCCTTCCATTTATCACCCACATTTAAACAGTTGTGTGCCTCAAATCGGCTATCGCCCCGGCCTACGATACCTCCGGCCTTGGTTGAGTTGCCCTCGTAACGTCCCCCGTTGAGGCAGTCCTTAACGATACCGTATTGTTGCATGTGCCCCACGATGCCACCGATACGGCTAGCGTTGTCCGCTTTGACACGTCCCATGTTGACACACTGCGAGATGATGACAGCGTTGTTTTGATAGTCGGTGGCTCCTTCGACAATCGCGTTGACTCCACCCACTAAGGTCGCGACCGTGCCGATCGTGGCGAATACGGCAGCTGTCGTGGTACCGCCGGTAGCTATGCCGGAAACGACACCCGCCGTCGCCGCCGCACAGATGCAAACCCCCGCGATTACTTTTTGCACGATCTCTTTGATATGTTTGCTCTGCTCAATATGCTCGTAGCGTTCCTCACGTTTATGATTTATGTTGTAGTTGATCGTATTGTTATTATCATCGGAGGTCTCGTAGAAGGTCAATAACGTGTTCGTGTTATTGATAAAATCGGTGGCCGTTCCTTGATTCAGGCTAGAGGGTAATATGCCAGCCGACAGCGCATAGCCGTTCCGGATGTTGGCCATCTTGTCGTTAATGGCACCATCTATCTCTGATACTTTCGCTTTGAGAGAAGCCTCCATCAGCTCGGCTTCCTCCTCGCTCAGCATTTCAGAGACTCCGATCCGGAACATGGTTTTATCAGCGACTAGCAGGAGCCAATCCGCCACTGTTTCTCCAACATGTAAGACATGTACTATTCCTTTAAAAATTTTTTCTCCGGTAGTGGCCGCGGTTTCCAGAGCCGAACCGGTTACCGCTATGACAGGCCCTAATATTCCCAACATACATTCCACGCTTCCTATGACGCAGCTCGCGATAGCCTCGCTTGACCATTCCCTCGGATCGCCGATCTCTCCGACCAATCCTCCGGTCGGACCGGTTCCGCTGTTCAATATATAGCCCATATTTCCACAATAATTGATCATCGTATAGTTTCCGGCCAATCCGATGATACCACCGGCATAATTGGCATTGACATCCAGATCCCCGAAGTTCTGGCTGGCGAAGAAGGCACCCCAAGTAACCTTGCCAACCACGCCACCGGCGCTTTCGCTGTTATTTCCGGATACCTTTCCGGTATTCAATGCGTTATGCACCACCGCTATGGATGTATTCCCGGCGATACCGCCCACGAACGAGCCGCTAGCCGAGGCCGATACCGCTCCCGTGTTATAAACGGCGTAGCATCCTAACTGCGCCTCACCGCAAATACCGCCGACCGAGGATTTACCGGATACCGCCCCGGTATTTCCGCATGATTTTACCAACGTGTTATTGAAAAGCAACTCATCTGAACCCAACCGGGTACTGCCGATAATGCCGCCCACGCCGATGTAACCATCGATATTTCCCTCATTCGTACTCGCATATATGTAAGAGACACCCGTACCTCCGGCGATACCTCCGGTGGCATACCCGCCGTTGCTCGCATCCGAGGGATTATAGGCCTTGGAGCCTGTGATGTTACCCGTATTTACGCACCCTAGGATAGACAGGGAATCGACAGAACCCACCAAGCCCCCGGCTCCTGTATAGTCCGAGCTCACGGATGCGTGATTCTCGCATTGTTGCAGGTAGGATTGGGAATACAACGAACCGACTCCCAACAAACCGCCGACACCATACGACCCGGAAACGGGGGTACTCGTGTTAACGCAACTGTCCATCGCGATCATCCCGTACAGGTCTACCACGCCGACCAGTCCTCCGGCCCCTACGCTTCCTTTGCTCGCCTTGATATAACCGCCGGAAGTCGTGCAGCCAATGAGCGAGGTCTTATCACGCATATCGCCCGCCGATACCGCCCCTCCGACCAATGCGCCGACCGCGAAATTCCCTTCCATCTTGGGATTCTCCATCCATACATGTTTAAAGATGGCTTTCTCCGTGTAACCGAAGAGGGCGATCCCGGTGGAGTTCTGGCGGGTGGCCCACAGGTTTTTGATCTTATAGCCGTTGCCATCGTAAATACCCCGGAACGGATTGTTAGGGACATTACCGATCGATAGCCAGCCGAACTGGTGGTCGCTATCATAGGAAGCCTTATCCATGTTGATATCCGCTATTTGCAGGAAATAGGTACTTGCCGTCAGAAATTTATTCTGGGTTTGATCGTTCGTCATGCTGCGGAGGCGTTTCAAGTGATCGTAACTACTGATGATAAAGGGATCCTCCGCGGTTCCGTTTCCGGACAGGTTCGCCGTCTTGTTGTACGGATCGAGAACCCTTACCGTACCTTTCGATATCTCTATCCGGCATCCCAGCCCATATTCATTCCAAGTGGTATCGGCCTCGGCCTCTGTTACGACAGGAGTAGTCAGGTACAGCAACCGATAGATGCCTTCTTTCAATCCGGTGTCGAGGGTCAGGATCGATTGACCATCCAGACGTATGTGCCCTCCCCTGCGGGTAATGACCGTGCCGTCTTCCGTACGCATCGTACAGATAAACTCGGGGTAATGGAAATTCTCCGTCTCGTCTTGCAGGGTGATTACATATTGAGAACCCTCGAACGTGTCCCCGTTTCCCGGAGGCGTGACTCCCGAATCGTTATCGTCTTGGCAGGCGAGCAATAATAAGCCGCATAGGTAAAAGAGATAAAACGGCCAGCTTGTTTTTTTCATATGCAGAGTAACTTGTTTTGGATGCCAAAGGTATTGGGGTCTAGGGTTCCGGGCAAGAAAAGAATAGCGACAATTCCGGTATAGGAGAGCGACAAATTCGCTTTTCTCCTGAAAAGCACGAATCCATCGTGGTTTATTTCTCTTTCTCGCCTATAATCTCCCGGTATTGAGAGGGAGGCATCCCGTATCTGTCTCGGAAGGATCGCTGGAAAGTACGCAATGTACCGAAGCCGCATTGTTCCGCTATTTCCTTTAAGGTGACTGGATTTTTTAGGGAGAGCAGATGGCGGGCGTTTTCCAAGCGATACATTGTTATATATTCCAATACGGTCTGGTCGTTTTCTTCCCGTAGGGCATTCGCTAGTGTCCGTTCATTAATCTGTAAGGCTTTGGCGAGTTCTTTCCGGTCTAATGCCGGATTCCGGTAGAGCCGTTCGTTGATCATGAATGCGCCTAAGCGTTGTATGATCTCGTAAGACGTCGGTGGATTGGTGATTTTCGCGGCCGGTTGTCCCTCTGATTCCGGTTCAAGGGATAAGAAGTTCTTCGCCCATTTGTCGTGTTCTTCCAACCGGGTTACGAGTAGCCGGTTCTTCGCGTTTAGTTTATTGGCATAGATAATATATAAGGAAAGTAAGAGGGTGACGAGACCGATGATGATAAAAGCTAGTTGTAAATACCGTGTTTTTTGTAGGTTCTCCTGTTGGGTCTTCTCCACTTCGTATTGGATTCGCAATTCATCAAGCTGGCGTGCGATCTCCTCTTTTGCGATGGAATCGTTGGCTTGGATATAATCGCGATACAGCCGGATACTTTGCTGAGGTTGTCCGCTTAAAGATAATAGTTCGGCCTTGGTTCGTATGTCATTTAGGTAGAAAGGGTAATAATCCCGGTGTGTCTCCAGCAACGTATCGATGTAGGCTATCGCCTCTTTATAGGCACCTTCCTCGTAACGCAGTAAATAACGGGCCTCATAGAAATGCTCGTAAGCACGGGCGGGGAAGGCGGGAAGCATATAAGTGCGGGCTTCCCGCAGGCAGTCTCTCGCTTCCTCTTTCCGTCCGGCTTTTAGTAGAGCGATGGCACGAAGGGAGAGATGGGTGACAGGGTAATGTCCGCTAGGGTCTTTCCAGCCTTTCCCATTCCAGTAAGCCAGCATTTCACCATATAGGTCGGCGAGGGGAAGCATCTCCTCATACCTCTCGGCTTTCTGGCAAGTCATGATTTGCCATTCGCACAGGCTTTGTGCTGTCGTGAAGGCGTTTAGGCTTTCTTTATAAGAAGGGCAGGTTTGCGAGCCCTCCCGTAATACGGAATATGCCTTCTCGTATAGGTTGAGCTTGTAGAAGATCTGGCCTTGTACCCTAAGGGCCATCGCCATACCTACGGGTTGCCCGATCCCCTTGGCTTGCTGATACATAAGCTCGGCCTCCTCTTGTGCCTGGCGATAGGCTTGATCGGAGAACAAGCGGTTGATAAGCAGGTTGTATAAGGCGAAGTAGTAGTCATATTGCCGGGTGTCGAGCAGGAAAGTCATGATAGGGCGTGCCTCTTCCTTGAATCCGGTGGGACGCATATTCGCCATCGCTTGCAGATAGGAGGCATAGGCGAATCCAAGGTCTGCCGTGTCTTTCCGGGCTTGGGCGTTATTGATAACTCGCTTCCAATCGTCGGGTGATTCGCTTTCGCGTGCCTCTTTCTTTAATGTCTCGAAAGAATCCGGGGAGGAGACTGGGTTTGTCGTTTCTGCCTTAACGTAAGGCAATGCCCCGATAAGTAGGAGAGAGACTATGAGAATATATTTTATCGATAAGAAGTATTTCATCAAAAAATGTTATTTCAAGATCACAAAGATACGGATAATCTGTTTTTGATGGGCATTAAGATTCTATGAATAACCTGATTTTTTATCTATTGGAATGAGAAGTAATGCCGCAACCGCTCCCGGTCGTATTCCGTGAACTCCTCCAGTAAGGCTAGGTTCTCCCAGCCCTGTAACTTGCCTTTCTTCCGGACTTGTCGCTCGATAACCCGGGCCTGTTTATAGCTGACATATGGGTGACTTGCCAGTTCTTTAGCCGACAATTGGTTGACAGGTAGCTGACTTATAGCCGACAGGTCTGCCGAAAACCACGATTTCATCGATTTATAGCGTTCCTCGTCGATACCATATACTTCCCCTAATTGCTCTACGCTATAAAAGCCCCCTAATAGCTCCCTGTATTTAATGATCCGTTTGGCGAAGACGCTACCAATTCCCGGAACTTTCTTTAGGGCGGTGGTATCGGCCGAATTTAATTCTACAACTGTTCCTAACGGCCATTTTTCTACCTTTGGATATGAGGGTAAATGGAGGTTTGATTCCCTTCGGATGCGTTTGGGATTTCGTTCGGAGGGAACTTTGTTTTCTTTCGAGTGGAATTTGTTTTCTTTCCGGGTGGGATTCGGGGGATTTCCGTTCGGGGTAATTGGAAGGGAGGTGTCTTGTTTCATATTGTCCGTGACCAGATCATCGGGCAGAACCTTTGTCCGGGAAAAATCCGTCAAGATAATTGCGATCCATGCCATCGCTATTAAGGAAAGGAGTAGGGTAAGAGCCTGCCTTTCTCCCTTGGAGAAATAAAGTAAATCACGCCATTTCATAGTCTTATGTTTTGATTTGTGGAACTTCCACCGACAAAGGTAGAAGTTCCGTTTCTATTGACAAGGAATTCTCGGTATTATTTACCGGTAATCCATTTCAAGATCCCTAATTCGTTCAAGAATACGATACCGATGGCGATTGGGGCCACGTATTTCATAAAGAATACGTAAGCGCCGAAAAGACGGAACTTAAGAGTCCCTTCATTGGTCAACTCGGCTTTCAATACTTTTTTATCGACACGTGTACCTACGAAAATACAAGTGAGCATACCTCCCAGCGGTAGCATGATCTTGGCGGTCAAGTAATCCAGCGCGTCGAAAAAGGCCAAGCCTCCGATCGTGAACCCTTTCATCACCCCGAATGAGAGAGAACTGAAAATACCTAAGAAGAATACCCCTAAGGAAACGATCAAAGCCGCTTTCTTGCGTGTCATGTGGAACTCCTCAAGAACGTAGGCCGTAGCTACCTCATGTAAAGAGATCGTGGAAGTCAGTGCCGCCATCGCTAGCAAGATATAAAAAATACAGGACCACAAGCGTATTAATGATTGTCACCTGCCAAGCGGTGGCCTGCATATTCGTATCTTTCCCGAAGTAAGAGGAGTAAGTGATCAAGCAGCCCATACCCAAACTCAAAGAGAAGAAAGCCTGTCCTAGTGCGCTCAAGACCACTGAGGAAGTCAATTTGCTAAAGTCTGGCTTGAAAAGGAAAAGCAATCCGGCCTCAGCGTTCGGTAAGGTCACGGAACGTACGCACATTATCAGCAAGATCAAGAATAAAAGCGGCATCATGATCTTAGAGGCCCGCTCGATGCCTTTCTCTACGCCCGAGACAATCACGAAGTGAGTCAACCCGATAAAAGCGCCCATCCAAAAGATCGGACGGAAGACATTGGAAGCGAAATCCTGAAAATCGGTCGTATAGTCTATATCCGGCTGTCCATACAAACGGCCACTTAGCGTTTGCCAAACATATTCAAGCGTCCAACCGGAGACGACCGAGTAATAACTTAAGATCAAAAACGCGGCCAAGATACCGTTGTACCCAATCCAGCACCATTTTGTACCGGGAGCCATTTTCTTGAAAGAACCCACCGTATTGCTGCGGGAATGCCGGCCGATGAAAAACTCGGTTATCATTACCGGAATGCCTAGAAATATCATGAAAAGTATGTAGACCAGTAGGAATGCCGCACCTCCATTCGCTCCTAGCATATAAGGAAAGCGCCATACGCTTCCCAGTCCGACGGCGCATCCTACGGTAGCTAGTACTACGCCCAATTTACTACCGAATGTGACTCGATTGTTTGCCATATTATTTATTGTTGCTTTTATGCTTTTAATTGTTTCCTATTTTCTTATTTTCGGGAGCAAAAGTAATAATTTGAATTAATTTGTTCGTGTAAAGTATAAATAATTTAGTGAAAGGAGTATGAAACGAGGACGTAAGAAAAAGTTAGCAATCTCATTGATGGATTATATGGGAAAACGAAGAGACATGAAACGGCAGTTAAAGAAAGAAGGGACAGCTGAGTTGTATGAGGTGGCCGTAAGGCATTTTTTAAGATTCGTGAAGAACCCGGGGTTCTGTTTGGCCGATTTGAATCGTGCGTTGGTGATAGATTTCATCACGTATCTTCAGGGAAAAGGATTAGCTACTAATACGGTAAATACGTATATCAGTAGTTTGCGGGCGCTTTATAATATGGCTTGCCAAGAGGCGTTGATTCCTGCGTCGTATTATCCGTTTGAGAATTTGAAACTCCGGCGTGCGATGACGGCGAGGCGTGCGATTCCTGCGTCTTTGTTTCAGCAAATTGCTCAGATCAAGGTGGCGGATGACCCGCAAGTGGAATTATCGATAGATCTTTCCCTATTCAGTTTTATGGCTTGTGGGATGCCTTTTGTGGATATAGCGTACTTGACGAGGCAGAATATCCGGGGGAATGAGTTGGTATATCACCGTCATAAGACAGGACGTATGATCCGGTTGGAGATAACCAGTAGTATGTTGCAATTGATCCGGAAATACGCGGATCGGCAGCGAGCGACCGGATCGCCGTATTTGTTCCCGATTCTTCCGCCCGGGAATCCGGACCATTTGAGATATAAGCGTAGCTTGGCCCGGCATAATGCCCGGCTGAAACGGATTGGGCAAACTTTACGGTTACCGAATCCGTTTACGTCGTATGTTGTTCGCCATAGCTGGGCATCAGAAGCTTTACGTTGCGATATGCCGATGGCCTTGATCAGCCAGGCGTTGGGGCACTCGTCGGAGAAAACGACTCGTTTTTATCTGGAAGAATTGGATATATCACGTTTGGCTCATGCGAACATGAAGGTGATAGGCTCTGTAAATCGGATTTTAGAGAAAAGGATGGATGGTTTGTGAACTTATTTATGGAATAAGGAGTTTTAGCGTTAAAATAGTAACTTCCTCCCTATTAGTTCACAAAAATACATAATAAATATTTTATTATCACAACTTTTCTGCATTAAAATTGTCAAGTTCTTTTCACCAAATAAGGAATTTAGGGGAAGCTATGTCTTTAAAATGAACCATATTCACCTTTATTGATTCACTCTCTCAACTAAAGAGGAATTTCTATACTCTACAAATTCCTCCTGAATATCAAAAACAAATAATACAATAAGCTCGTTTGGATAGGCCTATATGTAAGCCATTGATTGGTAGCTGTATAGAAACACCATAATATTTATTGGATTTCATGTACGTGTTTTCCAAAAAACATGTACGTCTTTTCAGGAAAACATGTACATGTTTTTCTGAAACGTTCCGTGTGGTCTATTGATATACTATATAAACGACAATAAAATGTTGTTTAACGTTTATTCTCCGCTGACGTTTTTGAAACGCTAAACCTTATTCCATAAATAAGTCCACGGGCCATTCTTGCCGTTAGTTGATTTTAGGAAGTTGGGTCTTGAGGGGCAGAAGGGTGAAAAGATATAAGATTAACAACCATAATGAATAAGAAAGAATGAAGAAGACGATTTTCATGCTATTCTTGTTGGCAGTCCCGTTTCTTTCGAGAGCGCAGGGGGTGCCGGTCGAAGGGAAAGGCTCCATGATTGGGATCAAGAGTAATATTCCTTATTGGGCTACTGCCACGTTTAATTTGGGGGCTGAAGTTTATCTCGCCCGTCATTGGACACTTGAGTTGGAGGCGGGCCTGAATCCGTTCAGCGGCAAGAACGATGATGGGAGTTATGGCCGCTCGCTGAAGCACTTGCGTCTGCATCCGGAGTTGAGGTATTGGTTTTGCGAGACGTTTAACGGTCATTTCCTCGGTGTGCATACTCCATACCTATTATATAATGTAGCCGATATCAAATGGCTGGGTACAGAGGGGGAGCGTCACCAGGGATGGGGTGCGGGAGCTGGTGTCAGTTATGGATACTCTTGGCTGCTGTCTCGTCATTGGAACTTGGAGGCCACGGTGGGCGTGGGTTATCTGTACCTGAAGTCGGATAAGTATCCCTGCGCGAATTGCGGCCGCAAGCAAGAGGGGGTCAAGAGGCATTACTTCGGACCTACGCAGGCGGCGATCAATCTCATTTACCAATTTTAAATCGATGGAGGACTGAAAAATGAAGAATCTACAAGGATGGATGATACTTGGGATCGCCTGTTTGGCCGGTTGTGTGGGTACTACGATTCCCGTACAGGCGCAGCAGACGGCTACCGCCATCGTCGTGAAGGAGCGGTTGGTGGAGCATGTGGGCGATCGCTTGATAATTGATATGAAACTAGCGTTGGACGAGTTGTCGCTACCGGCCAACCGGAGTTTGGTCTGTACGCCGCTGATCGAGCGGGGCGATAGCGTAAGGGCTTTGCCTCCCGTGATCGTGAACGGGCGTAACCGCCAGATCCAGTACGACCGGTCCGGGCGCGACGCGGCGGCGAACGGGGAGTTTGTCTTACGCCGTTACAATGGGAAGGAGCAGACGTTCGATTACCATGCCTCTATTCCTTTCGCCAAGTGGATGGAGCGTTCGGAGGTGTCGCTGGTAGCCGATTTTTGCGGTTGCGGCTGGGAGGCGTTGAGCAATGACAAGTCGCCGCTTTTCCCGATCCGGATCGCGGAGCCTGTGGTATTGCGGCCGCTTTTGGCCTACGTCACGCCGGAGGCGGAGCGTGTGAAAGAGCGTGTGAAGGAAGGAAGCGCCTTCCTCGACTTCCCGGTAAACCGCACGGAGATATATCCCGAGTATCGCGACAATCCCTCGGAGCTGCGCAAGATCCTTGAGACCGTGTCGTCGGTGAAGGAGGATCCTTACGCTACCATCACGGAGGTATATATCAAGGGTTTCGCATCGCCGGAAGGTACCTATAAGCATAACACTTATTTGGCCGAGCATCGCGCCAAGGCGTTGATCGAATATGTGAAGGGCCTTTACCACTTCGAGCAGGCCCGTTTCACGGTGGATTTCGAGCCGGAGGACTGGGCCGGATTGGAGAAACGGGTGGAGAACTCCTCGCTTGCGGACAAGGAGGAGCTGCTGGCCATCATTCGTGCGGACGAACCGAAGGATTACGACCGCCGCGAGGCGAAGCTGAAGGCGTTGAACGGGGGAGCCTCGTATCGGGTGCTCTTGCGCGATATTTATCCCGCCTTGCGCCATTCGGATTACGCGGTGCGCTACACGATCCGCTCGTTTACGGTAGAGGAGGCCCGTGAGCTGATCTATTCGGACCCTAGGCAGTTGAGTCTAAACGAGATGTTCCGGGTGGCGCAGACGATGGAACCGGGTAGCGACGCTTACTGCGAGGTGTTCGAGATTGCCGTGCGTATGTATCCGGAGGATCCGGTGTCGAACCTGAATGCCGCCTTGACGGCGATCGACGCGGGTCGCTTGGAATCGGCTCGTCGTTATCTGGCGAAGACTTCCGATTCCGCAGAGCGTACCTTGGCGGAGGCGGCCATCGCCATGCTGGAGAACCGCTTGGACGAGGCGGAGGCCCTGCTGGGCAAGCTGTCCGGCAATCCTTCCGTGGCTGCGCAGGTGGAGGAGAACTTGAGGCAGATCGCCGCGAAGCGGGAGGAACTGGCGGATTGATGACGAGAGTTGTGATTGCAGAATGATAACAATAAATGTCAAAAATAAAAACGGATGAGAATCATGAAAAAGAACTATTTATTAAGTGCGGCCGCCGCTTTCTTGCTGGCGGTTACGGGTTGCTCCGATGATATCGAAAACGGAGGCAATTCCGGTGGTGAGGGCGATGGCAATCATGCCTACATGAACGTGCGTATCTCTACAGTTGCGGATGGACCGATGACGAAGGCAGATCCCTCTTCTCCTAATGGCGATGGTTCCGGTTGGGGCGAGGACGGCAACGGCTGGTTGGGTGAGCTTCCGGGCAAGAATGAGGGCATGGTGTATAATGTTAATATTTTCTTGTTTGAAACAAACGCAAACACATTGTCCAAAGCTGATCACTTGGATTTTCTTAATGGCGAAGAGAATCCTACCGTTGCCGGATATGGTTATTATGATGTAAAGACGGGAGATAGTAGTGGTCTTGATGCTAGTGAAGGTGGAAGCGAACCGAATCATGGTAGTAGAAATATAAGAATTACCATGAATAGTGATTTGGATGAAAATCCGAAAAATTATCAAGTATTTGCTATTGTGAATGCTGGTACGGACTTAAAGACAAAGATTAAGTCTTTAAAAGAGCTGCGCGACTATGTAGCAGAAGGTAATGTCATTGCTAAAAATGGAACAGATGTTGCTAATGCGAATGAATTCCTGATGTCTACACACAAAATGGTGAGTGATGCAACGCCTGCCAATTTTCCCTCTATCGTAAGCCTTTCCTCTCAAAATACAGCGGAAAACCCGGCGAAAACCGCTGTTTATGTGGAGCGTCTGGCGGCACGTATCGATTTGACCTATAAAACACCAGTAGAAGGGAAAGTTGCGCTGGATTTTGATAATGAGAGCTCTCCGGTAAATAAACAAGGAACTTTTCATTTGACAGGTTATACGTTAATAAACCAGTGGCAAGGAAATACTAAGATGTTCAAGCAGGTTTCTCCTACAGTGGATAGCTATGAAAAAGATTTAGAAATGAATGATCAATACAAAGAGGGCGATCCTTTGCAATACTTGGGAGATGAGATATGGCAATGGGATCCTGTTTCAAAGCCTAACGGCTCATTTAATTTCGTATTGTCTGAGTCTTTTAACGAAAAGACTCTCGCTGACGTTGCAAATGATAAATGGGAAAAACTCTATAGGAACTACTTCAACGAGGGCTTGAACGATGTTAATAAGGTGACTGCTATTCCTTTGAATAATCCGCCAGTATCTTATGAGGATCCGGTAAATAACAAAACTTATTATCCGATCTCATACGTCAGAGAAAATACTTTGAATACAAGCGCACAGGTGCATGGTTATTCTACCGGTGTTATCTTTAGGACGAAATTTACTCCCAATGAAGATTTTAAAATGACAGAATATGTTAATGGTGCTATCTTCGATAAGGCCCAATTGGATGACACAGAAAACTTCGTATTCCTTACCGCAGAACATTTTAACGGCAAAGAGGCACAGAAGTTAGTTTATAAAAATATAAAGACTGTAGCCGCAAGAGCTTTCAATATACCTGATGGTACTGATAAAACAAACTTGTTGAAAGGAATCATGGAGGGTTGGACTGATGATGTCACTTCGACGTTAGCGGATGTAAAAACGGCAATCGAGGGTATGTCGATTAAGAATAAGCTGGAGGAGAAGTTTAAGAAATATTTGGAAGATCAACTGAGCACTGCGACTGACTTGACTCCAGATTTAAAGAATAGGTTGACCTATAAAGGGTTTGTTAGCACTCAAGATCAAAAGTTACAAGCTATTTTGAACAAGACGGATAATATGAGTTCAATTACTACCGACGAAATAGGACCTTTAGCCGAAAACTATGGCGTATCTTTCTTCCGTAACGGACAAAGCTACCACAAGTTCTGGATCCGTCATAACGATAACATGGCAGACAAAAAGATGGGCGTGATGGAGTTTTGTATCGTGCGTAACAACGTTTATCAGCTGTTCGTAAAGGGTGTACGTGGCTTGGGCGACCCGCTACCTTATACCCCGGGTAAGGATAAGCCCGACACGCCGGATGAGAATAACGAGCTTACCATTGATGTCACCATCTACGTAAAAGACTGGGTGAAACGTACCAACAAGCCTATCATCCTATAACCCTACCCCTTCGGGGGATTCTTTCGATGGGCATTGTAAGCTCCTTACAATGCCCATCATAAGAACCTTATAATGGGCATCATGGTTTACCTCCATCCCTGATAGTATGGGCGGAGGATTACTGAGTATCTTAATAAAATGATTATGAACCGTTTATTTCATACCTGCAAACAGTGGATGGGCATCGTGGCTGTAGCCGCGGGGTTATACGCTTGCGATTGGATACACGACGACTCGCTGCCGCTTTGCGAGTTCCGGCTGTATTTCAAGTACGACTATAATATGAAATTCGCTGACGCTTTCCAGCACGAGGTCGATTACGTCACGCTCTTCTTCTGCGATCAAGAAGGAAACTTCCTCTTCCAGCGGCGGATCGAGAAGAGCGAGCTGGATGAGTGGAACTCCATCGCCCTCGACATGGAGCCGGGTACTTATCAGGTAGTCACCTGGGCTGGGCTGGACAAGGGCAGCTACGCATGGGACGATCCCGCCGAGGAGTCGCAGGCTGTCGGGAGAGTACGAGACGTCAAGGTACGTACCTTGCGCGAGGACGATACGACACAACCCAGCGAGCTGCGCCCGCTTTGGCATAGCCTCGATACCTTCACCGTGACACGCGATAGGCCCGAGGCCGACACTATCTCGCTCGCCAAGAATACCAACAAGCTGCGTGTCGTGTTGCAAAACGTGATGGGCGAGGATATGGACGTGAACAACTTCTCCTTCCAGATCGTCGCCGACAACGGGTATATGGATTACGACAACTCCTTGCTGGAGGATCCCGAGATCCACTACCTCCCTTATTACGCCGAGAACGTGAGGCTGGGCGCGGACCCGACCCCCGGGGCTACCGTGGGCGGGCAGTTCGTGGCCGTGGCCGAGATGAATACCATGCGGCTGATGGCGGGGCGCAACTACCGCCTCATCATCCGTCACCACGGATGGAAGAAGGACGTGCTGAACGTGAACCTCAACGATTACCTCCTGCTCACCAAGATGGAGGGGCACCGGATCTCCGCGCAGGAATACCTGGACCGGCAGGATGAGTACTCGATCATCTTCTTCCTCACGCCGAAGGTATGTCCCGATTGCCCGGATCCTCCTATACCTCCTGACCCACCGGGACCGGATGATCCTGATGATCCGGACAACCCCGATGAACCCGATCCGGAAGACCCCACGATCGTGGGGTACGCCTGCTTCAAGATACAGGTGAAAGACTGGGTGATCCGTATCAACGACGGCATATTGTAAATCAAGAATCTTAAAACATCGCTAATGATGAGACGCTATATCCTATATGACTTATTGGCGGCGATCGTCGCCGGTCTTTGCCTCTGCGGCCTTTTTACGGCCTGCGGCGAAGACCGGGGTGGCGATCTCCCGGATGATGACCCGAACAGCTGTCTCGTGACCATCACCCTGCGGGCTTCCCTACCGATACGCCCGCCGCAGACGAAGGCCGGCGAGGCAATTTCTTGGGAAAATGATGACGAATATGAGCGAGACATCACGGACTGGCTGGTGGTGGCGTATGACGAGAGTGGCGTATTGGCGGGATATACGTCCAGCGAAGGTACCTATAATAAGAATGATGATAATTCTCGCACGTCGGTGGATATGAGGTTGCCGGTCGGCACGTACCGTTTCTATGCGTTCGCCAACTTGGCATCGTTGGAAGGCGGCGAAGCGCTTCTTGAACAGATCAAAAACACGAACCCCAACCCGGGAGACCTTGGCTTGTCGGAAGAGGCTTTGACAAGGGCGGTGAACATCTTGGCCTCGGGCAATAGCATAGATGGGCGGAATGGTACACTGGGCAAGTTCGGCGGTGTTACTGCGGACAATAAAACGAATGAAACGACCCGAAGGCGTATCCCTATGAGTAGTTACGCCCAAGCGCATACGCTGAGCCCCGCTCCGGAAACGAACAGCTTCGAGATCCCCTTGATCCGTATGATTGGTAAGGTACAGGTGGTGATAACGAATAACTTATCCCAAGCGATCACCGTAAACCGACTGGACATCAAGAACCTCCGCAAGGGAAGCCTGCCGATCTGGCTCTTGCCTTGGGGAGATGATAAGTATCTGGAGACTGCCGGAAACGCTGGCGCGGAGTCGCTAGCCCCGGATCTCCCGACTGGAAAGGAGGTAGCATCGGAGCATTTATTTAATGAGGAGATCATCTTTGCTGCAGCGACTGATGCGGAGAAAACCGTACCTGCGAAGAATTCGAACGGTACGGACAACGTAAAGACTTATACCCGCTATATCCCCGAAGGCAACGCAGGGGCGAGTGAGATCCTGCTGGGTGTCGATATCCAAGGCCGTCCCCGCACGGAGCATACCACGAGCTTCGGTTTCGTGCGCCGAAACGACCTGCTGATTATCCCGGTCTTGATAACCAACATTGCGACAAAATTGGAAGTAGCCGAGCAACGCCTCCCCATCGGGGTTTACCCGACCGCCTTGGTGTATGGAGCGAAGGATGGCGTGCAGGTATTGGCCCCCATAACGCATACCCTGCAAGCCGCCGGCGACTTGTCGATCCGCTTTGGAATAGAAGCGATAGACGGTCTTCCTTCGGGCACCGATTTCACCATCAAGGGTTACCAAACCGGTGAGGATGGGAACGTTGTACAAGGAGAGAAATTCAGCTTCATCAACTGGAAGAAGAACGACCAAGAGGGGAGTGTCCCGCTAATCACATCCATATGTGTAGATGGAGAGAACTTTATAATGAATGAAGGGGACATAAACATCCCCCAAACAACGCTTACGCCGGCTGGTGACGGATCTAAAAAAGGTGGTTCCTTCACGATCCGCACCCAAGAGCTAGATGGAAAGGCGGAGGCTACGATCATCCTCACGCTCGTGGTAAACTATACAGTGGATGGGGAGAAGCAAGAAATGCAAATCCCTTACACCATCAAGATCAGAAACTACAAAACAGAAACAACACAACCATAATATAACAACTTAAGAAAGGAGGACCTGACGGATGAGACCATCAATCAACCTACGATATAAATCCCTGTTATTAACTTGCTTGCTAATCCTCGCCGCCGGTGCGGTCGCGCCGGCGTGGGGTTCGTACACGATTAAGTATAAGAATGGTGCACCTCAAACCGGTATTACGGAGCGTGTGGATACGGTGTATGTGGCGGACGGGGTAGCGAGGGAGTTGTTTGTGCCGGAGATGAGGTATAATACGGATGAACGTTATTTCTGGTATATTCGTTGGTATATGGTAAATGCAGAGGGTGATACATTAGTGTTTAATGATAATACTCTAAAGAACATAAATGTTAAGTATGATACAAACAATCCTCCGCAGCAAGGAGGCGATGTTAAAGAAGGTACATTTTATGCTTGGTTGAAAAAAACCAAAGATAATAAATCTCTTTTTGCATATCGCAATTTGTATAAACAAGGAACGAACAAAGCGGATAGGAGCATTACGGGAGCATCTACTGTTGAATATAAGGCCAGTAGCGTGATTCCAGGTATTACTGTATGTTGTGATGTGAGTATGAATATAGATTATGGTGATATCGATACCAGTACAAAGGATACGATTGTAACGGAGCCAAGTTTATCTGTACGTTATAAGTTCGTTATCGAACCGGCGACTAAGATCGCTGATCGCATTGCTGAATCAGGAAATGAACCCTTTATCCAACAAAATATAACCACTTCAGGAGGCAATAAGAATGTAAATATACAAATAGGAGCGACCGCTAATAATTATGCATGGTATGACAATGGATCGATTGTAGTGGGTAAAACTTTTCGATATAGTGTCAATGGTCGAGACTATCAAATAGGTGGAAGGATCAAGAATTCTTTGTATCCTTTTGTACAATTAATAGATTCCTTGACGATAACGGGAACTACTACCGTGGATGTTTGGGCTGTCAACGGAACTTCTAGAAGCCCTATCTTGGCACGATATATAATAACTCCTGAAACGGATTCTGGCTTTATGCTGGAAGATGAGAAAATGATAAAAGATCGGGAAAATGGAACCTTAGATCCAAGGCGAAATCCGGATGCTTATCCAAAATTGTATACAAGGATTGGTCATATAAACTTTGACAGGAATGATACGATACTTAAAAGCCTATTAACTCCCGAGAAGAATATAGCGGCAATAAATTTTCCTGATAAAGGAGGTAAATGGCTAGAACCAGATGTTACAGGATATGCGCCTTTTGATTATAAGAATATTATAAATAAAGATGTTTTGTTAGGTTGGGGCACGAAAGTCAATCGTCTACAAACCCTACAAAACCAATACGGATTATTTCGTACAGCAGAGGTGGCCAATATATCAACAACGGCTGCTGAAGCAGTCAATGGAATGCACTATTATTGGTATACGAGGTTGCAGAGTAACAATGATTCGCCTGAAATCTATGACCGGACCTATTATAATACAGGCAAAGATTCATTAGGCTATTTCTTTTACGTGGATGCGGCGAACTTGCCGGGTCGTTTGGTGAAAATTAAATTGGATGGCGAAGTGTGCCGAAATACCGGGCTTTTGGTGAACTTTTGGGTGAATGATATGACAACATGGCAGGACACTGAAACAAGTGGGCGACCTCTTCCTCCCAATATCAATATGCTTTTTATCGGTAAGAATAGTGAGACCGGATTAGAAACGGTTTTACATCGTTTTACCTCGGGAGATGCGCTTACAGATTATACAGCGAAATCTGGCGAGAGACCGGCCAATAAAAACATTGGTAAATGGCAGCAATTGATGTACACCTTTACATTGCCTCAATCGCTTGATAATTTTGACGAGTATTATTTGGAGGTGCAGAATAACACCGCCCATGCGTACGGCGCGGATTACGCTATCGACGGCTTGCGTATTTACCGTACCATTCCGAAGATCGACGTGACACGGGTAGATGCCTGTTCTTCCGCCAACCTGACTGTTTCTACCGATTATGATCTTTTGTTGAAGAATATGGGATGGAGCATTAATCCGAATGTATTGGAAGACCTAAATCTGGGGGGAAATGTTACAGAGGATTCAAGACATATATGGAAATATCGCTATGGATTAATGGGTAGTGATCCTAAAAAAAGAGATAGTAACCTTAATCCTACCATTGGAAACGTTTATTTCGGTGCTACGGACAAGAGGGAAACCGGAGATATCGGTGATCCCAATGACTGGATCACATTGAACACGGACTTGAAAAACTATTCGAACCCGAACTATAACAATCGAAGTAAAGTGTATCGTGTCATCGTCCCTACAGAGCAAGGGTTGGCTCATGAAGGATTCCAAGGTTTGACAGATTACGAGACCGCGATGCGGAGACAGATTGTTGTCAATCTGCGTATGGTCAATGATTTCTTATATGATGCTGTCATAAGGGAAGGTGGAATCTGGGAGAAAGATATAGATACATATGCTGTAAAAGATGGGCGATTTACTTCAAAAGAGGAATATCTCCAGTCTGTGAACGAGGATCTACTAAAACTTTGCGGAGGAACAACGTGGAATTATGTCGTACCTGAGCCAAATGATCTTAGCGATGCGATAAAGAAGATCCGGGAAGGTGAGGATGGGTATGACGAGATCTACGAGCAATTGATACGTGACGTTTGCTCCGTGCTAGGTATCTCCCGTGCGCGTGTGCCTTGGTGGGAAAGTACAGGAAGTAATGTCATCCACTTAAGTGCCATCAATGTGAGCAAGACGGAATTGAAATATAAAGGGGAACGAATTTTTACGGATGAGGCCGCTACCGGTGAATATGATGTGATCATCTTTAGTGCATCCGCTACGACTGGAACTGATGAGGTCGTAGATTTTCCGAATAAATATGCGGGCAGTAGCTTCCAAGATCCTTGTCTTCTGACTACTCCTTTCACCGTGCTTCCTTCCTTTACAGTCGTGGCAAAGACTGAGACTTCGTTACCATCGGGCAATATCGCTTGTGTGGGTCGGATCAGTACGGTTGATGAGGCTACCGTGTGGGTTAGGCGAATGGATGAGGCAAATAATTTATTGGATGATCAAGATGAATTCACGGATAAGTTTAAAGAAACCTATACATTCGATTGGTTCTTGGGGACGATGGAAGAGTATGAACAATTCAATGCCTCATGTGGTACTGATTTTGATTTAGCGGATTTATTGACGGAGTTTAGGACGACTTTAGGCGCAGGCCAATACAAGCATTTTGAAGAATCAGAATTGATAGCGTATTGTACGACGCATGGAGAATACAACAAGGATAATATAATCAACGGCTTAAACCAGTTATTGGGCCTGGATAATGTAAACACCGAACCTAAACTTATCATAGGTGATGAAAAGGGAAAAGCGAAATTCCGTTGGACGGAATGGGTGGTAATGCTTCCGGTCTTACCGGATGTTGCTTTAGGGGGTGATGGGGTAAGTATGCGTGAATATCTCTTCTGCGATAAGCCTCAAGAACGACGGTTGGATACCGCTCCTGGCCCGACATTGTTGGCCGGTTTCCCGGATGTAGCGTATCCTCAAGAAATGGAATATTATCCCAATGTGCCCTTACGTATCGGATTGCCGAATATCATGGAGCGAACGATAACCGATGTCCCTATCCAAAACACCGGCCTTTCGATGGGTATGGGAACATCCAATCGGTTAGGTATGCTCGCTAGTGAAGGAGAAGACGCGAATACTATTTACTTACGGCAAGGATCTACTTATACAGCGGTGGGCAAGTTGACCAGTTTGTCCGCCAAGAAAAAAGATGCAAGTAATGAGGCTGACTATGGCGGTGGATCATTCTCCATGACTTTTAATGATAATGCCTATCAACAATTCAATGAAGGCCAGACTTACGCCCTCTATATCCCCTTCGGTGAATATAGTGGTGAGAATTTCGTGGAAGGTTCTTGCGAGGGATACGTTACCTTGCTTATCAAGATCGTACCGGAGTATCTGACTTGGAAGGGTACAAGCGCAGGTGAGGATGCTGAGGCATGGTATAATGACGCAAACTGGAAGCAGTCCACGAAAGGGGAATTGTATATAGATCAAACGGGAGCAAGCGATGAGGATGCCAATGGTAACGATGATGTGACCGCCGCCTTCGCCCCGCTTCATTTCACCCGTATCACGATCCCGGAAGGGCAGACGCTGGAATTGGAAGACTTGAAGACGGAACAGCATTTGCTACGGATTCCCGAAGAGAACTCATCAAAGGCTACCGAGTATATCCAATATGATATGGCGGTAGACAAGGAGGGAAATAATACGATCGTAACCCCGTACTATATAAATAAGGTAAAGGCCATCTATTTCAAACCCGAGGCGCAGTTACGCCGTCAGCAACTCCTGACGTACGACACCGCCCGTGTGGAATTCGAAATGACACCTAACGCAAAATATTGGATGGCATCGCCCCTGCAAAGCGTATTCGCCGGCGATATGTACACCGTGAAGAACACGGGCCAACAGAATACCTATGCTTTCGCCGATATCACCTACAGTACGGCCAACAACGACCGTCAAGCCCCTGCCTTCTACCAGAAAGCCTGGGACAAGGCGATCACGATGTACGTGCCGAAGAGTGAGGTAGATCCGGTAGATCCGAATCCTAGTACGGTTCCCGGTCCAATTTATCCGGAAGGTGGTTTAACCCCCAAGATTTACGAGGTAGTCCAATCCAACTGGAGCCGTGAATACAACGATGTGAACGTCCCCTACGCTTTTGGAAAGGGATTCTATGCCAGCGTTGAGGCGAAGAATGCGACCGGCTTGGGCGAGAAAGTATTGGTACGCTTACCGAAAGCGGATACGGAGTACAAATACGAACCCTTGACAAAAACTGCTCCAACTCTCGCCAATCGGACTAATTCCGGCAAGTTAGCAGACAAGGAGAGAATCGAGGTCGTGCTGGCAGATAGTGATGAAAAGGATAGCTGGTGGAATGGTGAAACCGTTATCGCCGATGGCGACGGCACACACTTCCTGCTAGGTAATCCTTATATGTATCCGTTGGATATCGCAAAGTTCCTGAAGGCAAATAATTCTGTCTTGGCCGAGAAGTATTGGACATTGGATACAAATGGAGAGGGGCTTGTTGTCGGTACGCCTGATGTGGCATGGAAAAATGGAGATATTACTGATGCTGCTTCCGGAGCCGTTATCGCCCCCATGCAGGCCTTCTTTGTAGAGCTGAAAGATGCGGCTCAAACGAAAGCGGAAGGTACGGTAACCGGTGCCGATCTGAAGGTCGTTCGTTTCGATCCCTCCATGATGCAAGGAGAGCCGGAGAAGGTCTCTTCTTCCTTGCGTACCGCTACGGCCAAAAATCCGGTCTTGAAGCTGACAGCGGAGCGGGATGCATATCGTAGCACGGCCTTGCTGACGCGGCAGGATGATGCCACGAACAACTATGAGGCAGATAAGGATGCCGTAATCTTGCTGGATACGGAACTGGAGGAGATCCCGCAGGTGTACACCATCGCCGGGACTCGTGCCGTGGGCGTGAACGTGGCACGACGGGTCGACCAGATACCTCTTGGCGTATATGCCGGCGAGGGTAAGGGCGAGGTTACACTGACGATAGAGGGTATCGGCGATTGGGCGGAGACGCTTTACCTGTACGATGCCGTGACCCGTAAAAGTACGGAGCTGTCGGGCGATACCTACACCCTGCGTCTGGACGGCAGCAGCCATGGACGTTACTTCCTAAGTGCGGGCTCGCCTACTGGTAATGAGGGGGTAGGCGATGCGGAATCTATTTCTGTTTATTCCGCCGCATCGGGTAAGGTAGTGGTCAGCGCTAGCGAGGCGTTGAAGCGGATACAGGTGTTTACGCCGATGGGTCGTTTGGTACGTACCTTATATCCCGCTCGCCCGACTTATACGTTCGCTCTCCCGGCAGGCATCTACATCATTCGTGCGGAGATCGCCCACGACCAAAAGACGGTGAAACTACGGGTATTATAAATAAACCCGTTATAATAGACAAGGGGGTGCAGTTCTAAGTGAACCGCACCCCCTTGTTGTTAGTTCGTTTCTACCACTCCATCCTTGATATGGATCACCCGATCCGTGTTTGTAGCCAGTTGTTCGTCATGCGTCACGATGACGAACGTCTGGTTCATCTGGTCCCTCAATTCGAAAAAGAGGGCGTGCAACTCTTCCTTGTTCTTGGTATCGAGACTTCCGGAAGGTTCGTCGGCGAGGATAACCGCCGGGTTATTGATAAGCGCACGGGCTACCGCTACCCGTTGCTTTTCTCCGCCGGATAGCTCGGCGGGCTTGTGTGCCATACGATCGGAGAGTTTCAAGAAGTCCAGCATCTCTTTCGCCCGCTTCTCGGCTATGGCCGATTTCTCCTTGGCGATCAGGGCTGGGATCATCACGTTTTCCAAGGCCGTGAACTCCGGCAGTAATTGATGGAACTGGAAGACGAAGCCGATATTCCGGTTGCGGAAAGCCGCCAACTCCTTATCGCCCAATCGTCTTGTCTCCGTGCCATTGATAACCAGCCGTCCGCTATCCGGTGCGTCGAGCGTGCCGATGATTTGCAACAGGGTTGTCTTACCCGCCCCACTGGGGCCTACGATGGCGACAACCTCGCCCTTGTTTATCGTGAGGTCGATGCCTTTCAATACTTGTAAGGCTCCGAAACTTTTCGTTATTCCTTCGGTTTGTATCATATCAAGTTTCTTAGAACGTGCGAGGCAAGGAAACAACCGAACGTTGCCGGCATATAAGAGACCGTTCCCGTGGTCGTACGTTTACATGTTTCGTTTTCAACTTCGATCACGGCGTCCGGATCGGCGAACTCGGTGGAAAATACGACGGGAATCCCCTTGCTTACGCCTAGAGGACGCAACCGTTTCCGCACCGCTTTCGCGAGGGCGCAATTGATTGTCTTGGAGATATCCGCAATCCGTACCAAGGACGGGTCTACCTTAGCGCCCGCCCCCATGGAGGACACGATGGGGATCTTATGGATATATGCTTGGTACATCAGGTATACCTTGGGACTTAGGGAATCGATGGCATCTACCACGAAATCGAGAGGGGCCGATAGGAGTACCTCCTCCGTCCGCTCGTCTCGCAGGAATTCATTTAGGACGGTTAGTTGCAACTGGGGATTGATATCGAGCAAACGCTTGGCTACGACCTCGGCTTTCGGCATCCCTAGGGTGGAATGAAGGGCGGGCAATTGGCGGTTGATATTACTCTCGTTTACCGTATCGGCGTCTATGATTGTCATCTTTCCTATTCCGGCCCGGCAAATCTGCTCGGCGGCATAAGCTCCCACACCTCCTAACCCAACTACCAATACATGGCTACATGATAAGCGCTCCATACGCTCGGCTCCAAACAAAAGTTCCGTCCGTGTATTCCAATTGTAACTCATTTATATACTTTTGAGGACAAAAGTAATCAATTGTTCCGGTTCCTCCAATACTTGCTTTTATCCGAAAGCTTTGTGTCTTGTTACTGTATGGGCGTTGCAGTATTACTGCATCAGCCTTGCAGTACCACTGCAACCCGGGTTGCAGTGGGTGGATTGCGTCAGATGGGTTGAATATGAAAGACCGATCCTCCGTCGGAGGCCAGCGGAAGGGTGATTTTATCCCTGTAGGTGATCTCCTTAACCTCTTTTACGAGTTTGTTCGAGTCTATATTCGTATCTTCAGCATCTTTATAGATCGTTATCTTATATTTCTTGTCCTTATCCAAGAACTTGAGGTCTACATCGATACTGCGTGCTTGGCTGTTATTGATCGTACCGACAAACCAATCCTCTCCCTTTTTGCGGGCGATCGTTATGTATTCATTGACGGAAGCGTTCGGAACGACTGTTTGGTCCCAAGTCGTAGGCACGGCTTTTAGGAACTCGAATCCCGGTTGTCCCTCGTAAGCCTCCGGCGTATCGCAAATCATGCCGAGATAGCTCTCTAATACCACGTACATCGCTAACATATGGCAGCGGGTACTCATTACGTAAGGGTTACGTTCTTGGTTCTTGAACTTATCCCTTGGCAAAGAGCGGAAACCACCTAAATGATAATCTGTCGCTCCCGCTAATAAACGGGTAAAAGGCATATGGATGTCATGATCCGCATCGGTATCCTTGTCCCATTTACAATGCTCATAATTAAGCGTACCCTCGCGGGTGAACTCATTGGGATAGGTACGGTTCAATCCAGACGGCTTGCAAGCTCCGTGGAATTGCACGAATAGATGATGCTTGGCCGCCTTCGCCAAGAACTCTTCTTGGATGCGGATCATCTCTTGATCGTCTCGATCCATGAAATCGATCATCATGCCGGCGATTCCCCATTTCTCGAATTGGGCGAAAGCCTCGTCTATCTTCGCGTACAGAGGTTTCCAGTTGGTCCATAAATGGATACGTACGCCTTGGCTTTTGGCGTAATCGCAAATCTCCTGCATATTGAGGCTCGGAACGACTTTCAAGATGTCCGCTTTCGGGCCCGGAGAACCGAATCCGGCTCCATCCTCGTCATACCAAGCTTGCTCGGCGTTCCCGTAGATCGAGTGATAATCCAATCCGTTACGGGCTACGAAATCAATGTAATATTTATTCGTGGGGAAATTGTTTCCGCCAAGGAAAGTCGTATCCGGAACGACATTTCCGTTCCACCACGTAAAAGTAGTCTTACCCGGCTTAATCCAAGACGTATCCTCTATCTTACAAGGCTCATTGAGATTCGTAAGGATATTGGACGCTATCAAGGAACCGATTTGATCGCTGATCATCAAGACCCGCCAAGGGGATTGATGGGGTAGGGATGCCTCTACCTTGATACGCTCTTGTCCCAGTTTAGGTGATAGTTTCCCGAGAAGAGCCCCGTTTTCTTTCCATAGGTACATACCGGCGTAATCACGAACCGCCGCCTCGGTAATCGCCATATAAACATGGTTCGGGAAAGAGAACAGGGCGGGCATATCCATCAATCGTTTATTATCCATGTCGGCATAATTCGTGACCGTATATTTACCTTCGTGGGAACTTTGGTAGTTGGGGAGGAATAAAGTGGTTACGCTCGGGTTACCTTGTAGGTTGAAGCTGGTTCCCTCGTCATACATGATATACGAATCCCATCCTTTTTGCTTCGGAAACTCATAGCGGAAGGCGATACCGTCATCGAAAGCCCTTACGACCAGATTAATCTTGCGAAAAGGCTGAACGGTTTCCTCTAGCGGGATGATTACCTCTTTGGAAAGGCTATGTATATGTTTCGCCTTACCGACGATCAATTCGTAGGTCTCTTCCTTCGTGCTGAACACGGGTTTGTTGATCTTTACATTTTCCCCGAACGCCCCATTATCGAAAGTCAACGTTAGCGGAGAGTCTTGGATCAGGGTTTGTTTATTAAACGCTACGCTGTATACCGGGCTATTCTTATCCAAAACCAAGGAGAACTTGATCTTTCCGTTTGGAGAAGACAACCGTACGCTTTTATTTGCGTATAAAGAGTGAGCGCAAAGTATAAAAAATGCCAGAATGAGGTAGATTGATTCTTTTTTCATGGATGATAATTTTAATAGCCCAAAGATATACATATTTATTTTGTACTCAAATGGAAAGTCACTAGCAAAGCCTTATGGTCTGTTGGCCATGTGCCTACAGGAGCGATAAAAGAGTCTTGGCTGTCGGGATCCTTCTCTGTGCGTTTGCCATAGACCACGGAGCCTTCCGGCCCCACTATTGTCGCTCCTTTCAGAGAGATTGACTCGTCAGGTGAATAGTAAATGAAGTCTATTCTATCTCTGTCATCCGCCTTTGGTGCCCAAGCCAGTTTGCTTACCTCCACGTGTGGGTTATTTGCTGGATAGGTAAAGCCCGGATGAGTCACAGGATTAGGATAGACCTCGCGAAAGGCGTCTTTATAGCCTGCCTCTTGAAGCATCAGCGAGCAATCCCAATTAACTACCGTGCCGCGATGGTCGCGCATATTCTTCGTGTCTACTTGCCAGTCAAGATGTGAAGGCTCGTTAAAGTCGCCTCCGATAATTACAAGGCAACCGTTGTCACGCTCTTTCTTCGCGTCGTTGATTATGGTTTGTACTTCCTCATCCCTTTGCGAAGCTCTGCCTTGTTTAAGGATCGAATCAATGTCCGTCACAGGTTGTTCCATTTCTTCCCAAGTGCTACCGTTATAACCACGCGGTAAGTAACATGAATATTCGGTGTAGTCGAGATGCGCTGAGTATAGAGCGATCTTCTTACCGTCTATGTTTATGTTAGCTTTTATAACAGAGCCGTGGTCGTTCTTTATCGGGAAGACCACCTCTTGCGATTGAATCTGGTACTTGGAAATGATACCTGTGCTTACGCTCTCGTTACCATAGTACTTAGCTCCACGTTTCTCCAGTTCCTCGCAAAGGTACTTTATGAAGCATACATCATTGTAGTTGCGTACTTCACTGAAAGTAACAAGGTCTGGATTGACCGCAAGTATGTTATCAACGATACCCTGAAAGCCATTCTCGACAGGTGTTGCCTCGTTCCAGATATTGAACTGTAAGACTTTTAGCTCTTTACCTGATTGGCAGGCGGTCATAAGAACCGCCGCCATCAGCAAATATAATAGATGTCTTTTCATGCCTTGTTCACTTCAATAACCACATTACCTCGTTAGGGGTATCAGCTCCACCGAATTGTCTAGCCAATGCCTCTTCGATATTCTCACGATTACGGGAGTATTCATCGTCAGGATACATCCAACGAAGTGGCAACTGGGTCTTGACCTCGTTCATGTTAGTCTCCGGATCTATAGGAATACGTGGGAAACCTGTACGGCGGTAGTCGAAGTAGTTGGTATAGCCAAGTTGAGCGAAAGAACCAAGCATCTTCTGATTCATGATCTGCTCCAATCCGTTAGCTGGATTGAACTTTGCCTTACCTGCCAGATAGTCGTTGATGTAAGCGTCATCGATTACTACGCCATGATTGTAAGCCTCCGGCGTGTTCTCTGCCGTAAACTTCATGGTGGCTCTTACGCCATTTTCATAGTGTTCCTTCGCTGAGGCAGGAGTCTTCCAGCCGCGAAGGGCCGCTTCCGCAAGGATGAACTGAATCTCGGAGTAAGCTATAAACTTAACCGGTTCGCCTTGTGGCACACGGTGATAGCGAGCATTGAGCAATGAGTGCAAGCCCTCGGTGAACTCAGCCTGTACCGCTCCGAAGTCTAATAGCGGGTTAACACCGCTGTAAGCCTCATAAGAATCAGGAGCCAAGGCAGACTTGGAAGGAGCCGGCTCACAGTAGTAAAACAAACGGCGGTCGTTCAAGTCCTTCAACATATCAACCAAGAACGATGACATAACAGGATATGTCCAGAAGTTCTGTATCTCGTAGTAGAACGGATACCACTGCGCGCTCTTCGCCGCGTCGTACACACGTTGATAAGATTCGCCCTCATTGCGCATCAATGGCTCAGCGGCTACCTGCTCAAACAGGTTGCGAACATTGATACTTCCAACGGTAGCCTTCTTGCTCAGAGAATTCAACACGCGAAGCGTGAAGCTGTTAACGTTACGTTTCCATAACTCCGGGTCACCGTTATAAACCGGATCACCCTTGAATGCCTCCGCGTTTCCAAATAGTGAAGAAGCCTCACGAAGCTCGTTAAGTACCTCTACGAATACCTCTTCCTGAGTGTTATACTTAGGTGAAAGGATACCCTCGCTTTCTCCCTTTCCGGCCTCTGAACATGGGATGTCTCCCATAGTCATTGTCATATCATACAAAGCGTATGAACGGATGAACTTCTCAAGGGCCCGATAACCGTTCTTTTGTCCTTCAGACATATCCTCGTTAGCTTCAGCCAGAGCGACCATCTTGCCCGCGTCTGTCAGATAAGCGTACTGGCTAAAGCTTCCGCGCTCAAACTTGTTGTACAAATACCACTCGATATGCTCGGTACAAGAGGACGTCTTCATGATCCAAGAAGGACGGAAGAAGTACTTATTGTCCTCTGGCTTGGTAGTATTTAATATAAGATTAGTCGCCAAGAAATCGGGTACAACTGTTGTTGCCGCATCCGGGTTTGTATTGACCTCCTCGAAGTCACCGCATGAGACCAACATGGCAGACATCATAATTGTTGATAATATCTTTCTCATAATTGTTCTTTCCTTATTACAGAGTTAAATTCACATTAAAACCAATGTATCTTGGAGTTGGGGTGTTCAAGTTTTCCTTGTTACGGTCTGGGTCGGAGTACTTGAAGTCCTTAGTCCACATAAACAAGTTGTTAGCAACAACTCCCACTTTGACATTTTTCATCAATATCTTCTGAGCTACAGTTGAAGGCAATGTATAGTTCAATGCCACCTCTCTTAACTTGATGAATGAACCGTCAAGGATGTTCTGCTTTGCGTTGTGATCCCATGGGTTCTCGTTGTATGCTTGGGTGTAGCTCTGATAGGATGTGGGAACATCATTCGGAGCAAACTCACGAGTATCCTCTAGCACTTTGCCGAACGGGTCATAAGTAACAGAACCGCTAACAACCTTGACACCTTGACCAATGTAATTCTGTTTACCTTCTACTACCTCGGCATAACGCCACTGGTTATCGCTGTCTGGGTGCGCACCGGAGTGCCACATGGCTTGCTCTGTCCAAGAGAACATATGTCCACCGATACGTCCGTCCAAAGAGATAGATAAATCGAAGTTCTTATACTTAAAATTATTTACCCATCCAAGGAGGCACTTAGGGTCTTTATAACCTAGTATGGACTCATGCTTATTCTTCACCGGCAAACCTGCTTGGTGAACGATATTACCATTATTGTCACGTTCCCAGTCTGTGAAGAAGTACTTATCGTAACGTTCACCTACACCAATACGTGGGTCTTTAGAGCTATAAGTAGGATCTAGTTTATTGTAATACCAGTGCCAATAAGAGATATTGAATGAGCTGTTCCACTCGAAGTTTTTATTTACGATAGGCTTACCGGAGATTGTCCACTCCATACCTTTTTGCTTAAGCTCCTCTCCTGTATTGGTGATGATAAGCTTAGCCCCTGAAGCCTCTGAGATTTTAGCCTCAATCAAGCGATCTGAACGCAAGCGAGTGAAGTATGTGTAGTCAATGCTCAATCTGTTATTGAAGAAACGGAAATCAGTACCAAACTCCCAAGAAGTCTCAGTCTCTGGCTTAACATTAGGGTCACGAAGCTTGGTTGGATATGATGCTGTTGACAATCCATTCCAAACATCAGTCTTTACATCAAAGATGTTATTAATCTCGTAAACGTCAAGATCCTTTTTTGCGACTGTCCATGATCCGCGAAGCTTCCAAAAGTCAAGGAATGACTCAAAAGGATTATAGAAAGAAGTGGGGATTATACTGGTTGAAACAGATGGATAGAAATAGGATCTTGAATCAGAAGGAAGTGTAGATGACCAGTCGTTACGTCCTGTTACATCAACATATACTCCGTTCTTCCAAGAAAGACCAATTTTTCCGTATACACTATACAATGCTTTCTCTTTAATCCACTTGTCAACACTTGGACGCTCAACAGATGCGTTCAATGAGTAGAAACCGGGTACAGACAAACCTCCGCGTGTCTCACCACTCATAAATGTGTCCTTATACCAATAAGAAGAAAGACCTGCGATCGCATCGATACCAAAGTCCTTCCATGTCCAATTTCCATTGACAATCAAATCGTTGTTGAAGCTGGATCCTAACTTATCGCTGTGGTAATAGTAACCACGCTTGTAACCACTATCACCGACAGGGCGGCGCCAGTTATTATCTTGGCTATAGTTGTCGAAACCAGAACGCAACGTGACGTTAAGGTTTTTCATGATCTCATAGTTTAGATTAGCGCTGGCTGTAAATTTGTTGTTATCACGCTCATCAATACATTCGTTCATGATATACCAGGGATTGTCATACCATGCGCTGAAGCCCCAGTTCTGTTGTTGGTCTTTTACCTTCCAATAGTTCTTGAAGTCACGGATATCATACTCTGTACCACCCCAGATAAGCATATTATAGAAAATGTTACCACCACCGTAGTCTGCCTTTGGCATGTTAGGAGCATAGTCTTTCTTATAAGACATACTAGCGTCTAGCTTAAACTTGTTGTAGGTGATGTTACCACCTGCGTTGATGATATACTTATCAAGTGAAGAGTTTGGATATTGACCATTCTGATCTGATGTACCTGAGTTGCTGATACACGGAAACCTCCTAGCTCGCCTGATTGAGAGATATTGATGTTGGTATTCGTTACCAATGTTGGGCGGATAAAGTTCTTGATGTTATCCTTACCTTTTGAAATAAGTGGCATAACCTTATATTCCATTGAGATTGGATCCCACTGTTCCACCTCATGACCATCCATGTAATCACCCCAAACATAACCACTATTGTACTCCATACGACCGTAGTTACCTGTGCTGTATGAAGCTTGCGCTTCCGGCATACGTAAGAAGCCTGCGCTAAACATGGTACTGTTTGATACATTTACTGTCAATGACCCCGGCTTGCCGCTCTTCTTTGTTGTTACCATGATGGCGCCTGCACGTCCACGGACACCATACAAGGCAGATGCTGTCGCACCTTTTAATACGTCGATGCTCTCAATGTCATCTGCGCTTATATCGCTTAATGACATGTTACCGTAAGCGACACCATCAATCACCAACAATGGGTTCTCACCTCTCAACTTAAGCTCTGGTGCCTCTGACAACTCGGAACTATTATTGATCTGCAAACCTGCGACCTTACCAGTAAGGCTGGACGCGACATCTGTTGTCTTTACTGCTGTAAGTTCCTCGCCTCCGACCTTCTGAACGGAGTAACCAAGAGCTTTCTCCTCACGTTTGATACCCAATGCCGTGACAACGACCTCATCAAGTTTTTGTGTGTCTTCCAACAGCTTGATGTTGTAAGTACTGTTGCTGTTAATCGCAATCTCTTTCTGAACGTATCCAATATAAGATACGACCAATGTTGATTTCTCCGGTACTTCCAATACGAAGTCACCGTCTAGTCCTGTGATAGTACCGTTTGTTGTGCCTTTTACCACAACATTTACACCAATAATCGGCTCACCGTTTTGATCGGTAATCACACCCGAAATCTTTTTTACTGACTGCTGAACTGAAGGTGTACTCGCTAGAGTATGCACATCTACTGGCAAAGCTGCTCCAACGTTACTCTCGGCAAAGGCACTGCCCGTGCCAAGCGAGCCCATCAGAAGCATGGTCGCAAGTCTAGTTCTCCATGATAGAGCGTCACGGTACTTGAGAAATTCCGTTTCTTTCATGTTTAATTAGAGTTTTATTGTTAAACTGTTATTGTTGATTATTTTTCTTAATCTAATCGTCTTAGAACAAGAGGGATAATAAGTATTGTTCTTTTATTAGGGATCTACTTGGAACTGCTATTTACTTGTTTCAATAATTCCTTAAGACTGACGGTCTCATTCTTGACTAATGGTTTCGCCCAATAGGAAATACTCAAGATATAACCTAGCGTAATAAACAAGAAGAACATCGAATAACGCAACCCGATCAAGTCGCCAAGTCCACCAATGATGAATGGTATCAACGCCCCTCCGAAAATACCCGTACATAAAATACCGGAAAACGCCCCATGATGCTTATCCACGGAGTTGAGGGCTAAGGCGAATATCACCGAGAACATGATCGAGATCGAGAAACCGCAACAAGCGAAAGCGATAATCGCTACTTGCGTAGGACCGAAGAGCGCTATCGCTAAATTAAGGATCGCTATCATCGAGAAAATACGTAACATCAGTTTCGAGTCGATTAACTTTACGATCACCAATCCCAACAAGCAACCGATGGACATTAATCCCCAGAACCAAGCGACTGTGGTAGCCCCGGCTCCTTCCGGACTGACCCCATGATACATATTCAAGAAAAGGCTCATCCAATTCGCCAATCCTTGCTCGGTTCCCACATAAGCGATAATTCCTAAGAAATAGAATATAACTTGTTTTTGCCTTAACAATTCCTTATAATTCTGTATCGTTCCCGCCTTCTCATCTTCTTTTAATTCTACTTTCGGGAATTTGACATAAGAGATAACCAGTAACATGATGACAAAAACAATCGTAAAGATAAAATAGAGCGAGCTCCAAGGTAAGCTCTCCGGCGTTATCCCTTTGAGGAAACGGCTGAAGAAGTCGTTCGCCGGATCTTCGCCGGTTAATTTTCGCATAAGTCTGGCCAAGATGAACGGGCTCATGAAAGAGGCGGCCCCGAATACGATTTGGGCCAATACTTGATTAAAGGCATATTTTTTCTCTCCGCCCGCCTCACGCATCAAGGGCAATATAATCACTTGTAGCATCGCCATGCCCAGACCGATAGCGAAAAGGGAAGTCAATACGATAGGGTAGGTCGGGAACATGACGAAAAGCCCTGCGCCCAAAAGCGCCAGACTGAAAGCGATCAACAAGGAAGTCTTTCCCCCGAAACGCTCGATGATCATTCCTGCCGGGATCGACATGATACCATATGCCAAGAAAAACGAGAACGGCAAGAATGCGGCTAATGTCAGACTCAGCCCGAAACTATCGATAATCATCGGTAGCATAGGACCTAATATATTGGTAACAAAAGAAATGACAAACCAAATACACAAGATGAGGAGTACGATCCAATTATTTTTATTCATGATAGATAGATTTAATGATTAAACACCAATGCCGCCGCCCCGAGGCATCCGGCCTTATTTCCTAATCGGGCAAGCTCGATAGTCGTGAAGTACGAGGTTTCCTTCATCACGTATTTCCCGACCTGCTCCCGTATATTATCAATGTAGAAATCTCCGGATTCCGAAATGCCTCCGCCGATAATCACCTTTTGTGGAGCGAAGATATTGATAAGGCTTGCCACGCCTAGGGACAGATTCCGGAAATGGTCTTCCATTGCGAGTACGGCCTCTTTCTCTTGAGCTTTATAGCGCTCTACTATATATTTTCCATCGATACGGGAAGGAATCTCCTGTCCGTTCTTTTCCAATAATTGCCGGTATAAGGCGATCAATGCACTTACGGAAGCGTGTGCCTCTAGGCAACCGGACGCTCCGCAAGTACATTGATTTCCATTCAGACCATGAATAATTAAGTGCCCAAGCTCGGTGCCCCGGTTCCGGTAGCCGCCATAAAGCTGGCCGTTCAAGAACAAGGCACCCCCTATGCCGGTACCCACCGTTAGGAAAACGATATCGGAGAGACCTTTAGCCGCCCCATATATCACCTCGCCCAACCCCATAAGGTTTGCGTCGTTGTCGATGAATACCGGTAGATTAAACTCCGCTAACGCAAGATCCAATTGTTGGTTATCCAGTTCAGGAAGATTATTGGCAAAGAGAACCACCCCCTTATCTACTACGGAAGGTACACCTATGCCGATTCCGTAAATCCCCCAATCCCGGGAACGGGCGTAGTCTGTCATTTTCCGTACGATACTTTTTAAGGTATCGGATAATGGGCGTGGATTCTCTTTTGATTGTGTGGCTTCCGACGATTCGTAAAGAATGTCGCCATTCTGGTTCACAAGAGTATATTTTATGCTTGTTCCTCCAATGTCTAATGCGATAGCGTATTTCATGATAACTATAAAAACTTAATTCGAATTATGCGCCGCTTCCTCGTCGATCAGGCAAATCACGTTCGGGTGTAGCCATAATAAGGAGGCCGGCAACTCCGTCGAGATCTTCTGCTCAAGGAAAGCTTGGGTGATCTCCCTTTTCTTTACTCCGTTGATAAGAAGGATAATCAGGCGTGACTGAAAGATATTCGCCATGCCTAATGTCAGCCCGTATCCCGGTTTCTCCGTATCCCCGGCGATCATGGGATGTTGCAAGGATTTCTGGGACAGCTGAGCCACATGGCAATTCGTATGCAAGGAAGGAGCCGGCTCGTTCAAGGCGATATGTCCGTTCATCCCGATTCCTAATATACAAATGTCGATGGGGCCTTTTTGGTCCAGTATCTGCTGGATCCGCTCACATTCCGCCTCTGGGTTTTCCGGGTCGCTTTGGAACGCTATATACCGGTCTTCCGGGATTTGAAGCGGTCCTACGAGATTGTCCCGTAGATACGACTCGCACGTACCCGGGTGATCCATCGGGATTCCTCCCCATTCATCGAGCTTGAGTACCGTGAATTGGGAGAATAATTCCGGTTGGCGACCGGCTTCCTCTACCAGCAACTCATACATCCGGGTAGGAGAGCCACCGGTGGCGGCACAAAGCGTAAGTGCCTTGTGCTGCCCTAACTCTGAGGTAACAATCTCTTTTGCCTTAAGGCTTAATGCCTCATAAGATTGACAAATCTCTATTCTCATACGATTTTAGAGCTCTTTGATTCGGATATTACGGAAGCAAACACCATAACCGTGGTCTTGCATACCGATGTAACCCGGTTGTTTTCCGCATTGTAGCATCAAGTCGTAAGCTTCCGGGCATTTCTCCGGACTCGTGCTGAACTTGCTGAACTTACTATGATCCACTAACGCACGCCATACCGGTGTACCGAACTGGAATTCCAGCACTTTCACGTCGTTCATGTAATGGATCACGCGTTGGTTATAGACAACGATTCTCGTCTTGTTCCAGTTTCCGTACGGTTTTACGGGTTGTGGATCCGGCATAATCATGTCATATACGGCACCGGCCTGACGGTTACCGTCGCAACCTTCCCATGCGTCCGGCATATTCTCGTTGTCGAGCAGCTGATACTCCGGGCTGGAGTAATAAATAGGTGTACCCTCGATTTCTTGCGCCGTGTAGAAGATACCGCTATTACCGGCCTTGTCGATCTTCCATTCGATCTCGAAAGCGAAATTCTTGAACTTCTTGTCGTAGATCAAGTCGCCGAAGCCCGTGTCTGCCTTATTGTCGCTACCTTTATAGGTGATCGCTCCGTCTTCAACCACCCAACCTTGGGGTACATCCTGACGGCAGTAGCCGCGCCATCCATTCAAGGTCTTGCCGTCGAACATGGTGATCCACTCGCCTCCCGTAGGGATACCGTCGCTATCGAGGGCTTGGGCTTGGGCGGTTTGCGTTCCGGCATCGTTGGTATTACCGCCGGAGGTACATGACAGGGCCGACGCGAATAAGGCTACGGCCATAATACTGCTATAAATCTTTTTCATCGCTATTATGAATGTTTGTTGTTTGTTAGAAACTTGTTAGATAATTATTAGGAATTTGTTAGGTTCCTGTTAGGTTACCGTTAGATTCCTGTTAGCTTTTATAACTTCAGGTCTTCCCATCCATCGCGATATTTCCGCTTGATGAATTGGTTGGCCTGCTCGAAGTTGGTGATACGCATATTCGCTCCGTCCCACAGGAAAGTCTTGTTTCTTCCCGGATAGATAAAGCCTTCGCGCTCTCCGTAGATCGAGTCGTTATGTTTTACTTGTTCCCGAATGTTATGGCTGCGTAAGATCAAGTTACCCATCAATACCGTCTCAGTCAACGGGCCGGCGTAACCTTCGAATGGTGATTCTACGTCCGCCTTGTCGTAACCTGCGATACAAGAGTCGATCCACGCCCAGTAATGACCGTTTGTGCCGCCTTCGATACGTTTATATTTGTGAGGAATGTTCACGTCCTTGTCGAACAAAGGTTTCTTATTCGCTTTTACACCCTTCGGCCAGAATCTTGGGTCAGAACCGCCCCAACCGCAAGAAGCCATACCTTTCATACCTACGAATACGGTCGCGCCTTCTACGTCCATCGGATCTAAGTCTCCCATCGTGCAGGTCATATCTGCGTCCGGATCGATCTCCTCGAAACGCTCCGGCATGATACCGCCGTCCATCCAATAAAGATTCAGGTCGCTTCCGTCTTTCTTCTTGAATTTATAACGGATTGAGCTGGCTACCGGGCAACTCTCGGGATAATAAGCCTCCTCGAAGATTCCGGAGTAAATATTGGTCGTACTGCAAGAAACCTCAGTCGGATAACCTAATTGAAGCAATTTGAATGGAGGTCCGATGATGTGGCAACCCATATCTCCAAGAGCACCTGTACCGAAACGCCACCAACCGCGCCAGTTGAACGGAACCAAATTATCCACATAGTCCACATACTCCGCTGTTCCTAACCATAAATCCCAATTCAAGCCTTTAGGAACAGGAGGTTTCTGGCTCGACCAAGGAATACCTTGCGGCCATACAGGACGGTTGGTCCAGCAATATACCTTCTGGATGTCACCTAACAGATCTGCCTCGAACCATTCACGAAGGGTACGCATACCGTCGCAAGAGTTACCTTGGTCACCCATCTGGGTTACGACCTTGTATTTCTTGGCGGCCTCGGTAAGGATACGTGCCTCGTAAATGTCATGTGCGATCGGTTTTTGCAGATATACGTGCTTACCCATGCGCATAGCTCCGAAAGCTTGGATGGCGTGGTTGTGATCCGGAGTGGAGATACATACTGCATCGAAGTTTTTGTGCTCCTTGTCGTACATCTCACGGAAGTCGTTGAAATACTTCGCCTTCGGGTATTTCTTACGAGCGTCGGCAGACTGACGGTCGTCTACGTCGCACAGACAGGTGATCGCCGCGTTTTTGTGCGGCGTATTCATCAAGCTACCCAAATCGGCGGCTCCCATACCGCCACAGCCTATTTTCGCGATATAAAGCTTATCGCTGGGAGCTACATGTCCTAGTCCCGCTACGGTAAAACTGGGCAGGATCGTAAGGGCGGCAGCGCCTGTGGCTGCCATTCCAAGGAATTCCCTTCTCGAGATTCCAGTCGGACTGGATTGTTTATTTACCTCTTTCATAAATTTGTTCATATTATGATTAATAATTGAATTGGGGTCTAAAGAATTGAGATTAAAAACAGACTGATATGATTAGAATGCCGGATATCCCGGGTTCTGAACCAAATTATTATTCTTCTGCCAAGCCTTGAACGGGATCGGGAAAAGCTTACGATATTCCGGAGTCTGTTTCGGCTTCATATATCTCGGTTTCAGATAAGTCCCGAAGCGGATCATATCTTGACGGCGGACAAATTCGAATGCCAACTCGTAACCACGCTCGTTATAGATATCGTCCAATGTTACGCTCGTGTAATTATGGTCGGAATTGCCGTAAGCCCTTTCCCGGATAGCGTTTACCAGACGAGTAGCTTCTCCGAGATCCCCGCCCATGCGAACCAAGGCTTCCGCTTTCATCAGGTATACATCCGCCAGACGGAAGATGGCGATATCGTTCTCCATATTGGTGTTTTGCATGCCTTTCTCATATACCCACTTATTGATACGTGCGCCGTCTTCTTGATGAACCTCGCCCCACGGGGTTAAGTTACCGTCTGCGTCGGTTTTCTCTGTTCCCGCTACTACATTTAAGTCGATCGTATGGATTAAGTCATGTCCTAGGGTCGTTTTCAAAACCTCTCCTGTGCTAGGGTCGATCATCGGGCCGATCAAGAACGAACCTTCGTAGCGAGGATCTTCCGTATCAAATGTACGGACAAAATCCGGTTGGGCGTTAATACCGTTCCACATACCGCCGGTAAAGCCTAATACGTCGGGATCCAGATAATGTAATGTCCAAAGATGAATGGAGTTGCCCCAATCATCGGATGCCTTGTAGCAGATCGGGAAAATAATCTCTCGTGATACCTCGTTATGAACCTCGAAATTGGTTTTCCAATTCGGCTCGATGATATATTCGAGTTTCATGATCTCGTCGCACTGCTCCACTACACCTTTCCAGTTCGGTTCGCCAATCCATTCCTCGGCGTTGAGGTACATCTTTGCCAATACCATACGGGCAGCCCCTTGCGTAAACTTACCGTAGCTGGCATCTGATACATCGGAGCGCAGGTTCGGGATGATCTCGGTTAATTCCTTAATCACATATTTATAAATGTCCGCACGGCTTGTGATGGAGGGCAAGGAGGTATCCTCAAAATCTGTCACTAGTGGAGCGTTACCGAAGATATCTACGATTACATAATACCAGAAAGCGCGTAATCCTCTTAATTCGGACAAGTATTGAAGCTTAAGCTCATCGCTCATGGCTTCGCTTTTCTCTATAATATTATATACGGAGTTAACCGTAGTTAGGCCTCCCGTACAATAATCCCAGCAATTTTCTACAGAGTAAGAGTTCGGTTTCCAGCTATGCATACATTGTTCCATATACTGTCCACCGTCCCACCAGTCACCACCTACACGTGTCGGTGCGATCAAGATATCGGCTGTCATATCGGCCGCTCCCCAAGGACCGTCGTAGGCCAGCATATTTTTCAAGGATTGATATGCCGGTGCCATAATTGCGTTGATCTGCTTTTCCGTTGTCCCGAATTCGTCGGTAGGAAGTTTGTCGTATACGTTCTCGTCCAAATCCATGCAAGAGATAAGCGCAACCGGAGCGAGTACGGCACATATTATATTTTTGAATAATCTTTTCATGATCGTTACTGTTTATGTATTAGAAATTCAAGTTCAAGCCAACAGAGAATGTGCGTGCCTTCGGATAAAATTCACGAGGTTCTACACCCGGGGTTAAACCGTCTCCTGAATCCATAGGGACTTCGGGATCAAGACCTTTATATTTCGTGATAACGAATAGGTTTTGTGCCGTGAAATAAACACGGATGCCGTTCAATGCTTTGATCTTATAACCTAAAGTCAAGTTGTCGAGACGCATAAAAGATCCTTTCTCTAAATAATAGTTGGAGAATCTAGGAGTTTCGCTTAACGTATAGGTCAATGGATCGTCCAATGCGTTTGTTCCCGGCAGGAATCCGGATTGAGCGTATGCCATGCGGGTCGCATTCAATATATCATTACCGATCGTTCCACGTAAGAAGAATGACAAATCAAAATTCTTGTAGCGGAAAGTATTGGTGATACCATACGTCAGTTTCGGTTGAGCGGAACCGATGTAGTCGTAATCTGCCGGATCGGAAATCTCACCGTCGCCGTCTTTATCTACCATGATATATCTGCCGTTCTCATCGATACCGTTGCAAACCAAGCCATAGAATTGTCCGATAGGGCGTCCTTCTTCCAATACGTGTGTACCGCTAGAGCTTCCACCCCGGATGAATACGTCACCTAATAAGATCTTATCCATTGTAAATACATCGTTGGATAAACGAGTTACTTCATTTTCATTGTGAGCTAAGTTCAAAGATATGTTCCAGTCGAAATCCTTCGTGCGGATAGCGTCTGCGTTCAAACTCAACTCGATACCCGTGTTACGCATATCACCTACGTTTGCCATGATCTTATTATATAAATAAGGAGGGGTTGGTACCGGATAGGTATAAAGCATGTCAGAGGTCTTTTTGTTATACCATTCGATACGACCACCTAGGCGGCTATCCAATACGGAGAAATCAAGTCCGATGTTCAACATCGCTGTTTGTTCCCATTTTAAGTCTGGGTTTGCGTTCTGGCTGATTTTATAAGAAGGCAACCAAGAACCGGTATCATAATATACACCATCTGTGCCGTAAAGCTCGAGGGTTTTGTAGGGGTCCAATCCTGTTTGATTACCAGTGATACCATAACCTACACTTAACTTTAAGTCGTTAAGCCAATTTACTTTTTCCATGAATGACTCTTGGGTGATATTCCAACCCACGGAAACGGAAGGGAAGGTACCCCATTTGTTATTCGTTCCAAATTTAGAAGAACCATCCCGGCGTACGGTAGCTGTCAACATATATTTCTCATTGAAGCTATAATTAGCTCTTGCGTATAAAGAGATCAGGCGACTTTGCCATTTTTGAGACTCTGCGTCTCCCGGATTCAGGTTTTGTCCTGCGGCCAAATTGTTAGCACCTAATAAATCTGTGACGAAACCACGGGTCTGTACGTGAGTCTCCTCATAATTCTCTTCTTCCCAAGAGTAACCGATCAAGGCATTGATTTTATGCTTATTGAACTCTGCCGAGTAATTGGCGGTCCATTCCATCAAGTCTTTATCACGTAGTCTGGACCAACGTTCGGCCTTACCGCCATCGTTGTAACCGGCTTGAGACTCGATACTGTTGTATTTGCTCTCATCTTCCGTATTCCGGCTTTTAGCTAAAAGGACCTTTGCCTCTAAACCATCGATAATCGTATAACCTACATCTGCGGTTCCGTAGAAATTATTGATACGGTTCTTATGTGTATTTTCTTTTTGGTTACGTACCGGGTTTCCTTGGTCGTATTCACGTGTGTCGAACCAAGATCCATCTTCTAGCTTAACCGGACGTACGGGAATCATATTATAGGCAAGCAAGAAGTTTGTCGTGTTGGTTGGCGCGTTATCCGTAACGGTAGCCACGCCGGTGATGCTTACTTTCAAACGATCCTCCAGCGCACGTTGGGAGAATTGGAAACGGGCGTTGTAACGGTTCATAGAGTTATCGCGTGCGATACCTTCGCGCTGCATATAGGAAAGGGAACCTCTATAGTTATGGTGTGAACCACCTCCTGATAAAGACACGGCATGATCCTGTTGGAAACCGATTCTCGTGATCTCGTCGAACCAATCCGTGTTCGCTCCCATGTCAAAATCCTTACCATCCTTACCCGGGGTAGAGGAAGTATAACTACGCCATTGGTCCGCTGTTAACAGATTCGGTTTGTTAGCCAAGGTCGATACACCGAACGCTCCATTATAAGCGATGGTCGGTTTGCTGGCGTAACCTTTCTTAGTGGTGATAAGGATAACACCACCCGCTGAACGGGAACCATAGATAGCGGCTGAAGATGCGTCTTTCAAGATAGAGATAGATTCGATATCCTGCGGATTAACCGTAGACATATCCATGCCCGGTACATTATCGATAACAACCAACGGGCCTTGGTCCTTTTGCAAGGTTGACATACCTCTTAATTGAATCGTCGAGTTGCCCGTTACGTCGCCGGAACCTGTATTGATCGTTAAACCGGCTACCTTACCTTGCAACAAATCCGCGGCGTTACGAGTCAGACCTTGGTTGAAATCCTCAGCGGTCACGTTGGTGATAGAACCGGTAATCTCACGTTTTGTCTGCGTACCGTAACCTACTACGACTACCTCGTCCAGTTTTTGAGTGTCCTCTTTCAGGTTTACATTGATCTCGTTTTTGCCGCCTACCGTTTGCGACTGTGTCATGTAGCCGATATAGGAGAACTCAAGGGTCGCGTTTGAGGATACTTCCATCACGTATTTACCGTCTAGATCCGTAATCGTACCGTTGGTCGTACCTTTCTCGACAACGTTAGCACCGATAATAGCATTTCCTTCCGGGTCTTTAACAACACCGGTGATACGTTTTTTAGTTTGCTGGGCGACAATGTTCTTATTAAATACATTGATATTCCGTCCTTCGATCGAATATTTCAAGCTCGTGTTGCGTAAGGCTTGCGATAAGACATTTTCTATGGACTTATCGGTGGCGTTTACGCTCACTTTAACGTTCTTCACGTCCGAATCCACGTAAAAGAATAAGAAGTCGCTTTGTTTTTCTATAATAGCGAAAAGATCGGTTAGCGGGGCCTGATCCGTCTTCACGGAAATCGTCACAGATTGTGAATAGGAATTAGTCGCTACCGCTTGGAACAGTGTCAAAAAAAGTAAAATAAAGGACATTTTTAGGACCGAGAGCATTTTTTTTAAGTCTTTGGACCTAAAAGACCTATAATACGAAACATTTTCCATATTTTTGTACTGATAAAAGGTTGATAATATGCGTCTGCCACAAAATTTGGTCGTGGAGTAGCAGAAGCAGGAATTAATTCTTTTTAATGGGGCCGGCTGTATTTTTGCAGCCGGTTTTGTTTTTTGAAAGATATGATCCGTGTTATCTCATAGGCATTGCTTATTTTTTTAAGATGTGTTGATTTTTATTTTATTGAATATAGTAAGTTCCGTCTCTTTGTGACCATCTGATCGGTAAACTACGAGATATTACTTGTAAAATCTCCTTTAAAGATTGATCCTCGCTGAATGTTCCTGATACAGTGACATTCGGGTCCAGCAATCTCTTGTTTTCTATATGAATCGGGATCTCGTATCTTTTTTCAAGCTCATTCAGCAAGGTACAGAGCGCTATTGATTTATACTTTAGCAAGCCGTCTTTCCATGCGAGATTTTCTTTTGCGTTGACGGATTGGATATCAATCTTGTTCGTTGAACGGATGAATGTAAGTTGCTGGTCGGGAGCGAGTAAGACTTGTTGTGTCGGGCTTTCGAAACGGATAGACCCTTCCAGCAGGACGGCTGTGATCTGATCCTTCCCTTTATCGGCTTTTACACTAAAGGTCGTTCCTAATACCCGTATGGAGGCATTTCCCATATCGACGATGAAAGGTCTTTCCGGATTTTTCGCCACCTCGAAATAGGCTTCTCCTTCCAAATTAACCTTTCGCTGATCCGTACCGTATGCGTCAGAGTAGGTAAAGCGACTATTCCGGTTCAAAATGATCTTCGTACCATCATCCAATGTAAAATGAGATTTATTTTTATCGGTTATATAGGTATAGAATTGCTGAACCTTCCCTTCCCGGGTATTTAAGTGCGTCGTAGCGAAAAACAAAACAAGAAAGGCGATTGCCGCCGCAATGGGAGTAGCGATGAAACGGATCAGCCTCAATCTCTTTTGCCTGCTTTGATCGTCGATCTTCTTTCTCAAATTATCGAGGGACACATTAGGCATTAAGGAATGGCTGAACGAGACTTCCGCATCCCAATAACTCTTTAGCAACCGAAATTCTTTTTTGTTCTTTTCGTCTGCGTTCAGCCATTCGCTCAGCGAAAGAAAATCTTCCGAGGAGCTGTTGCCACTTAATATCCTTGTGATAATATGATCTATGCTATTCTCCATTTTAAGTTGTTTCTATACTAATAGTCGCAACCAAATTTGAAAACCCTTAGTGGGAGCATGGATTTTTTACTTATTTTTTTCGTAGCTCATACACGAGTTCTTTGTATTCGGGTATCGCGTTGAATGAGGGGCATTGTTTGATCCATTCATCCGGCGAGATCGTCCCGTCTCCGTTTAAGTCCTCCGAGAGATCCCGGTGCCCACAGACCCATGAGCCGGGAAAGCAGATTAAGAGATGCCGGATCAAACGTAACAACGAGGTCTTTTGAGCCTGTGTGCGGGTATCCCGTGGCTGTTCGGTGATGTCCAGTCCACCCTCGTAGCAAATCCCGATGCTGTGTTTGTTGTGTCCTCTCGCATGAGCCGGAATTTGCTCTAGCGGGCGCAGGTTCACCACTTCTCCCGATTTACGGATGTAGAAGTTGTAACCGGCACGGAGGAATCCCCGTGCCTTGTGGTCACTCTCCAGTTGCTTCGGGCTATAGTCCGTATTCTCACGGGTTGCCGAGCAATGAATCACGATCAGGTCAATTTTTCTCATATCTCGTCCGGGCTTTCGCTATCAGAACCTGCGCTCTTTTTCGTAACCTCCAGAGGCTCGAAATTCACCTCATTGCGGGTAGTCCGCAGGGCCGAGCCCGGGAAAAAGATAATACGTGCCCCCTTTATCTTGGTGGCGTCGAAGTCCTCGGGCGTATTCGTTCCTTCGGAGTTAATAGACATACGGAAGTTTCCAAATTCTCCCAATTGCACCACGTTGCCGGAGGAAAGTTCCAGATCCATCGCCCAGTTTAATGAATCGAGCACCGCTTTCACGTCCGCCGACGAAAGCGTGGAGCGAGAGCAAATCAGTTTACATAATTTGTTGAGGTCCGAAGTCCCCGACGTTTTAGCGATCGCGTAGTTCTTTACTGAGTCTTTCTCTGCGCCGTTCAATACCTTACGCTTTACTACTTTAAATTTCACTGCCATAATTTTGAATTTTAAAAGGTTAATTACTAATGACAATGCAAAGATAGACCCTCTGAAAAACGGGAATCGGCGAGTGTCGGTGAGTGTCGGGATATGTAAGTAGTAGTCGGTTTACTTGTTATTCTGGTTTTTTATTACGTAATTTGCGTTACGTGAATTGCGTAATGCAAATAAGATGCTGAATATGAATAATCCTTTTTTAATAGTTGGTTATCAAGGTCCAGAATATTTTTGTGATCGGGAGAAAGAGACTGAAGTGATTTTATCCGCTCTTCATAATGGGAGAAATATCACGTTGGTAAGCCCTCGCCGTATGGGAAAGACCGGTTTGATCAAGAATGTTTTTTATACGCTACAAGAAAAGGAGAAGAATGCCAAGTGCTTCTACTTAGATATTTTCTCTACTCAAAATTTGCGTGAGTTTGTCGCTTTGTTGGGAAGGGAAATCTTAGGTAAGCTGGATAGTCTCTCTCAATCTACGCTGAAGACCTTGCTTTCTTTTTTTAAGAGTTGCCGTCCCGTGATAACAATGGATGAGTTATCGGGCATTCCGTCTGTATCCTTGGATATCGTCCCTTCGAAAGAGGAGGAGACGCTGAAGGAGATTTTCGACTACTTGCGGCAGTCTGGAAGAGAATGTTATCTGGCTATTGACGAGTTCCAGCAAATCATGGAATATCCGGAGAAAGGGGTGGAAGGCCTATTGCGTTCTTATATTCAATTTTTGCCGAATGTTCATTTTATCTTTTCGGGGAGTAAAAAGCACTTGATGGAATATATATTCTTCTCAATCAAGCGCCCCTTCTATCAATCCACCCAAAAATTATTTTTAGACAAGATCAGCAAGGAGGTGTATTTTTCCTTTGCCCATTCTTTCTTCGAGAAGGAAGGGAAGGAGCTTCCGGAAGAAATATTTGATAAGGTGTACACATGGGTAGATGGGCATACTTGGTATGTGCAATATCTTTTGAACCGTCTCTTCGCTTTACCGGAAAAAACACTTTCTCCGGAGCTTCTTGATTCTCTCATGATGGAGATCTTACGGGAAGAAGAATATACCTACCAGACTTATTTCCAATTGTTGACATTTAATCAAATCCAGCTATTGAAAGCGATCGCCAAGGAAGGGATTGTCCGGGAGGTCAATGCTGCCGCCTTCATCAAAAAGTATGATTTGAAGGCGGTGAGTAGCGTGAATACTTCCTTAAGGATATTAATAGATAAGGAGTTTATATTGAGGCAACCGGATGGGTATATCGTGTATGATAGGTTCATGTCTATTTGGCTCAGCCGGATATGACAACGGATGAAAAATATTTAGTTGACACAGTTCGCTCGTACTACCAAAAATTATTCCATTAATATTATGATGGGATTATCTTCTTTGCCCAAATGCCAAAATATTTGTTCTCTTTTTTCTACACAACACGATCAGTTGATTTGTGTCCTCTCCCCAACTTTCGAACTGTTTTTGCAAGGTAGGGGATAGGGTGCGTTTCTTATCCTTTATCCATTGCGCTAGGTCGAACCATTCCATGGTCGTAATGTATAGGTCGTTAGTACTCCAACGAGGCCAGAAATTGGGGCCACCTAAAATATCGTCGGTGATTTTCATCCCGTCCTCATTTTTCACAACAAAACCCTCCCTCTCTTTTTTATCGTAAATCACGAATTTGTAATCATTCTCATTCTCTCCCCGTTGAGTCTGCTTTTGCCTGACTGCGGTGAAAAAGAAGTAACGATCGTCTTCCTCCAATCTTGGTATATTCCAATAATTAATCGCATTTTTGTTATATGCGTCCTCGGAATACCAAGCCTCGTACTCTATGGGCATCTGGTATTTACCCATATCTAGATAGAGATAAGGTCTCCATTTTGTTCCCGATAACTGATATACGGTATCTCTTGACGAGCGGGTTTTCATATAAACATTCTCTTTATATTTCGAGAATTCTCTCAATTCAGAGGAGGAGACAAAAGAAAATCCCTCGTTGAGACTCTCTATCCCATAATTCGGATTGGGCATGACAGTAACGGTATCACCCGCTAAACTCAATGCGCAAGCCATATATTTATCTATATGCATACAAAGATTACAAGTCCATAATACAGAATCCACAAAGACTATATTAAAAAAGTAATCATTAATTTTCTCCTTCCGAAGAAAATTTCCATCGTAATCATAATATAAGATCTGTTGCGTATCCGCATGGATGATCTCTTTTCGAGTAGGATTTATATCTATGCCTAGAATATAGAGATATTCGTCGGGTCCTTGTCCTTGACGGCCTATCTGTTTAACGAATTCACCGGTTCTCGTAAATTTGTAAATTCCTTGCCTTGTGTGAATCAACCAGAAATTATCACCGCAGACAATGTTTAAGATGCGGGAGATTACGATATCATGTGGAGTCTTCAACTCTAAATACTCAATGGTATCGGCTATCTCGGAGATTTTCATCTTTTGCTCTGTCTCTATGCATCGCTCGAAAAGTATGGTTCGCAACTTATCCGGATTCTCTGGGTTTCGATTGCATCCTACCGTTAAAAGTATGCATATCGCTGAGATTGTGATTATGGCTTTCATGTTTCTTTTATTTTGTTTTCAATTTTCCTATAAAGACGATACAATTATCATCATCGGTAATTCGATTATTCAACTCTTTTACTTTTCTCAACACCTCCGGAGATAGTTTTTGATTGGAAATCAAAACTTTTTCCAATTGCTCTTTTAATGCGTAAGGTTCCATGATCGCAGTGAAATAACCTCGATTGAAGGACGGATTGGTAGGCCCATCTATATTCCCTAGCATATTCCATTTCAAATTCACGAAACAACCTTTAAGGCTTTGTTTGTCTACTAGGATTTTCGGGAAACGGGGTAACTCATTATTCCAAGAGGTTTGCGTATACCAAGTGACTAGAAAGTGATTGGGCAGCTCCGTGAAATAATGGCAGATCGGCTCATGACCCGTATGCATCGTAAAAACAGGGTGTAGCGTATTCGAGTCTATGTCATAATGATAAAGTGTGTCTTGCGAGGCTATACAATTATGAAGATAGAAGTCGGAAGCGTTGGTATTCAAGGACTCCCGTACCTCATAATCGTAAGTGCTTGGGATCAACATGAATTGGTCGGAGACCGGATATTCTTGGATGATATTGCCTTCGAAATCCTGTGTCCAGATCAATGCGGTGGGAGTTCCCTGAAAAGGTATGCACATGACGGTTACTGTTTTTTTCTCGTCATTGATAACAAATCGTCCTTTATGGGTTATATAGGCCAGAGGAATGTGTTTTTGTGGCTGCCCGTCGAGGTCAAACACTAATATCTTAGAGGCACGAATCTCCATTAGATAGATTTTATTATTATTTTCATCTAAATACTGATCATAAATAGATAAGTTATATTCATCCGGCCCTTGTCCTTGGGAGGAGATCTTTCTGATGAAATCCCCATTACGGTTATAGAGCTTACAGGAAGAGCCTGCCCTAAAAGATTTCACTAAAATATAATGGTCACTCACGGCTATATGGGTATCTTGTCCTGCGGCGGTCAGTGCGTCTTCCGAATTTTCTAGGCGAATAACTTGAAAGGAAGATAGCAAGGAGCTTAATGGTAAATTGAATGTATCCTTTACGGAAGAAAAGTCTAAATTAGTCACCGGATCTCCTTGCAGATTAATAACCTGTGCTATGACCGGGCAATTATCCAAGGTCAACTTTCTGGATACATTTGTCTCTTTATTTCCGCATGAGGAAACAACCGTTAGTAACGTGATCGATACGTAATATATGATTTTATTCATGCGTTTTATTATTTAAACAATGAATATTACACAAGTTGAATCATTCCATGAAAATGGAATGATTCAACTTGTGTTTACAGAGTCCTCACGACAAACATATACTTCTTCCTGTATATAAGCAAATAATATCTCCGATATTTTCGTAAAGGTGTTGTCTAGCATTTATTGAGGCTCTTTTTGTTGGTAGTAAAGCCCTCTATGTTCACCTCAGATCGTTCCAATGCCTTATCCGGATGACGGCATCCTTCGTGTTGGCGTGATTCCCTATGACCACCAGCTGATGAATTGTTTTCCATCACTGTTGATATTTTTTTACTTTTTAGATTTCACCAACATTACCACCCGATTGTCATCCTCTTCCAATGTCGCGGCCACTTCTTTTAGTTTGCCTTTCAACTTTCCCTTTTGATAGTCCCGGCAAAGATCGAAAGCGTTCAGGGTAGCCCATGATTCACCTTGGGCATTGATAGGGGTCAGCATAACCATATAGAATTCATTTTTAGAAGTATAATCTCCATTGTATATAATATACCTAGAAAACTCCTTTTCTTGGGTATCATACACAAAGTAGGTTTTAGGGAATCCTTCTTCTTTCCTGAAATCATATACGTTTTTTATACCTTCCATGAAATAATAGCGATTGGATATCAACCTCGGAATCAAGAACACTTCCGGATCCATGGTATGGATAGGTGGCGTTCGTGCGATAAACGGACGTAAACTGCAATCGGGCATCAATGTGTAGATCGTATCTGATGAGGGTTCTAATAGAATCCAATTACCATTAAACGGAGTGATTCTGCTGTAAGATCCCGGTCCGGCAGCTCTTGTACTATTTTCCATCCGTAAGACTTGAAAAAAGTACTTCTTCTCTTTAAAGGAAGGTCTTATTTCCTTGGTTATGCTCCCGTCCTGCTTCGATACGAGCAGGAAGGGTATCTCAGCATTGATTTCATCGTAACAAATCAGATTTTCTTTGTCATAATTGAATATTTCCCAATAGAACTGAGAGTCACCTTCTGTTTTCTGCTTCAAACTGCGTTTAAAATTTCCCTCTAAATCATAAACCTTTATTCTTTTCTTATAGTGATCATTTATAAATATTTCATTGTTTTCTTCGTCCAACGTAACACATCTAAAATTTATATATTCTTCCCCTCCTTGTCCTTTACGGTTTATCTTACGGATGGCCTTTCCGCTCCGGTCATATACGAATATATTCCCATCATTATTATAATTTGCCACTATTATGTATTTTTCACCAACCGCTTGTACATATCCCTGATTAATAAACTCATCGTTTGTTTCCAGAGGAATGTATTCCACATCCATGAAGTCTTGCAGTACCAGTTCTTTTTTGGTTGAATAACTTTCATTTACATCTACGGTAATAAACTCATCGGTCGATGAATGACTGCCTCCACACCCTGTC
>PPYE01776058.1_pt1 | contig 97338 bp, 109 predicted proteins | sample 1559881 | NCBI WGS metagenome assembly PPYE01 (sample SAMN08240022, study PRJNA423297) | Human gut metagenome, whole genome shotgun sequencing project.
CGATCACCACGCATTTCGAATATCACTGCATGGAGGACAACCTCTTAAAGCTCGATATGCTCGGCCACGATGACCCGACGATGATCCGCATGCTCGAAAATCTGACGGGCGTGAACGCCCGTGAGATCCCGCTCGACGATGCGGACACCATGTCGATCTTCATCTCGTCCAAGGTCCTCGGCTACGAGAACGACGAGGTGCTCGGCCCCACGGGCGCTGTTGCCATTCCGGAGTTCAACACGCGCTTCACGCGCCAGATGCTTGTGGACACCCAGCCGAAGGATTTTAATACCCTCCTGCGCCTCTCCGGTTTCTCCCACGGCACGGACGTGTGGCTCGGCAACGCGAAGGATCTGATCGTCAGCGGCACGGCGAGCGTTCTGGAGACCGTCGGCTGCCGTGACGACATCATGCTCTACCTCATCTCGATGGGGCTTGACCCGAAGATGAGCTTTAAGACGATGGAAGCCGTCCGAAAGGGCAAGGTCAAAGCCGGCAAGGCAGGGGACTGGCCGATGTGGGTCGAGGAAATGCGCAAGCACGATGTGCCGGAGTGGTATATCGAGTCGCTTGCAAAAATCGGCTACCTCTTCCCGAAAGCGCACGCGGTCGCCTACGTCATGATGGCATTCCGCATCGCGTGGTTCAAGGTGCATGAGCCGCTCGCGTTCTACGCGACCTTCTTCTCCATCCGCGCCAAGGCGTTTGACGCCGCCGAGTGCTGCAAGGATGCCGACGCGCTGCGCCGCCGCATCCGCGAGATCGAAAACAACAAGGACGCCACCGCCGTAGAACAGGACTTGATGACGACGCTTGAAGTCTGCTACGAGTTCTGCCTGCGCGGCTTCCATTTTGAGCCCATCGATATCTACCGCAGCGATGCGACGAAGTTCATCGTCACGGAAAACGGCCTTCTTCCGCCGTTCACGTCCGTGCGCGGACTCGGCGAGACCGCCGCGCTTGATACAGTCGAGAAACGAAAGGGAAAGACCTTTACATCGGTTGAAGAGTTTTCCATGTGCTGCAACAAGCTTTCGCAGACGCACATCGACCAGCTGCGCGCCCTCGGCGCGTTCGCGGGTCTTCCGGAAACGAGCCAGCTGACGCTGTTCTAATGTATCGTCCGGCAATGAAGCCAATATGAAAAGGGGACATTCTCTCGTGCGAGAGAATGTCCCCTTTTTGTCGCTTCCTGGTTTGATCTCACTTGCTTATGTTACGCTTTTCCAGAAGGATTCATGCTCACTCGTACCGCCATCATCAATAAAGGCGTGGAACGCCGCGTCTACTGCGCTGTGGCTGAAATCGCTGTAAATGCCGACGGTTTCCATGCCCTCATAGAAGCGGACATTCTCCGCGCTGTGGCTGGGAGAGGCATCGTAGGCGGCGGCCAGCGCCTTGGCGCGGGAGAGATCGTCGCGCGCGCCGTCCAAATCACCGCTGTTGTACTCGAGCCGCGCGAGCGCAGCGTGCGAGGCCGCGCTGATCTTATCAAGCTCGCTGACGGAATCTCCTTTTCTGAGGCCTGTAAGCATCGAATGTTTCCACTGCGAAATGTCGATCGCCGATCGGAGGTCTCCTCTTGCCTCATACACGTTGGCAAAACCATCGCACACGCGCACGAGCGACGTGACCGCGCGCAGCAATGCCATGGAAAGATACGGCACGCCCTCCTCGCGCCGCTCCTTCACGCCCGCGAGCAGGCAGCCGATCTGATCGTCGAGCAGGCCGCAGGCGTTGTTCTCCTTGAAGAGCGCGAGCGCGCGTTCCCAGTCCTCCATGTCGAGCAGCACGTTCGCCATGTCGAGCCGGAGCGACATTTCGCTGATCTCCGGGTCGCTGTTTTGTGAAAGCAGGCGAATCGCGTGCGATAGCAGGTCGAGCGAACGACTCTGCATCTTTTTGTCCTGCCGCTTGAGACCTGCCATCTCAAAAAACTTGGCGCATTCGTAGACGACACTGAAGGTGTTCGGGAATTTTTGCAGCGCCTTTTCCACCTCGGCAATGCCCTCATCATAGTTGTCCTCGCGGCGCAAAAGCTTCATGCGTTCGACGATGCTCTTGCGGTCATTTGCGCGCAGCCGATAGCCGAGCAGCGCATCGACCGAGAGGTCAAAGAAGTCGGCAAGCTCCATCAGCATCGGAATTTCCGGCAGGCTCTGCCCCTGCTCCCATTTGCTCACTGCCGCAACGGAGACGCCCATCGCTTCGGCGAGCTGTTCCTGCGTCAGCCCCTTCTGTTTACGGTAAAAGCGGATCTGTTCTGCAATACGGTTTTCCATCATGTGCTCCTTTCGCGCCCCAGCGGGCGTTTTTTTGCTGTGACCTCAGTATAGCGCCAGAGGCGGCAAAAAGACAGTGATCGGTGGTAGAATCGGTAGAAATATTTCTTAACCACAGGTTGAATCTTCCTGTGCCAAGACGAAAATAAGACCTGCCGAAAGGCAGGTCTTATTTCTTTCCTTATAGGCCCAGCTCCACCGCGCGGCGCAGGCGGACTTTGCCGTCGAGCGCTTCATCGATCGTGTGAATGAGCGATTCGCGGTCACGGTTGAGCGTACCGCCGAGGGGGAGGTAGTTCGAGGCGTGGTTCGAGCGGAAGACGCTGCCCTCCGAGTCAATATGCTCTAAGAAAAGGCGCGTTTCCGTCATCAGCTCGGCGGGGTTCATCATCTGAAACTCACCGCGCTCGATCCAGTCGTGCAGGGGAGTACCCGAGTAGACGCGCAGCGTGAGGAAGGCGATATAGTCCGGCTTCATGCGCGACACGGCCTTTGCCGTATCGATGGCGTGAGCGCGCCAGTCGCCGTTCGCGCCCGCCATGCCGTTGATGGCAGTGACGGAGGTGGCGATACCCGCCTGCTTGCAGCGAATGGCGTTCACGACCGTTTCCTCCGCCGTAACACCCTTGCAGAACTTTTCAAGCAACGCCTCGTTGCCGCTTTCAAGGCCAATGTAGACAATGCCGAGCCCGTGCTCGCGCAGCGTGCGCAGCTCCTCGTCCGTCTTGCGCATGATGGCCTTGGTCGTGGCGTAGGCCGCCACGCGCTTGCAGGCGGGGAAGTGGTCGCGGATATAGTCGAGAACGGTCAAAAGATAGTCCATCGGCAGGATCAGCGCGTCGCCGTCGGCCAAAAAGATCTTCTCGACATAGCGCCCGTAGGCGCGCGCCTCGTCCAGGTCGGAAAGCACCTGCTCGACGGGATTGATGGAGAATTTTTTATCCTTGTACATCGTGCAGAAGGCGCACTTGTTGTGGCTGCATCCAAGCGTGCACTGCACGATGAGGCTGCGCGCCTCGCTGGGGGGACGGTAAACGGCTCCGGAATAGTGCATACTGCCTCCTTACTGCGCCAGCTTCGCCTGGCACTTATCCATGAAACGATCCACGGTGATGACGGCGCGCTGATGCGTGCCCTCGCCGATGAGACCGGCGGCGTCGGTGGCGCTTGCCTTGAAGTCGATCATCTTGCCGTTTGCCGAGATGTCCGTGACCTCGACGGTGACAGTGACCTCCATGCCGGCGGGGGAGGGGGAAACGTGCGCCATGTCGACCTTCGTGCCGACGGTGCTCTTGCCCTCGGGCAGCTCCTGCTGGAGATAGGTGAAAGCGGCGTTTTCCACCATGGCGATGAGGTACGGCGTGCCGAAGACCGGGAGGCCGCCGCTGCCAAGCGCGGCAGCGGTCATATCCTCCGTGACGGTTTTCTGAACGGTAAAAGTATCTCCGATTTTCATAAGATCGTTCTCCTTTGCAATGTTACTTGGCGGCCTTGACCTTGATCCAGAGTCTGCTCAGCTCGCGCATGAGGGTCTGGTTGTCATGGAACATCTCGTCCTTGTCGTAGCCGCTGCGGGGAAGGTAGGCGGCATTGTCCGCGTAGAGATCCTCAGACGAGGTCATCTCTTCAAACACTTCCGCGTTGGGAGAAGTATAACCCACTGTTTCGGTGTTGTCAAACGCGGCTTCATAGGTGAGCATGTAGTTGATGAACTCGTGGGCGAGCTTGGGATTCTCGGCATTTTGGGGAATGACCATGGCATCGCACCAGATGTTCGTGCCCTGGGAGGGCATATAGAAGCTCATGTCTTCGTTTTCATCAAGCACCACGGCCGCGTCGCCGGAGTAGACAACGGCAATATCCTTGTAGCCGTTCATCATACCGTCGATGACCTCGTCGGTCACATAAACGGGGGACATCGTGTTGTTCATTTGCAGCAGCCACTCGTAGGCGGCATTGATCTCATCGGGATCTTCGGTGTTCATCGAGTAGCCCAGCGCCTTGAACGCCATCATAAAGGAATCGCGCTCAGAGTCGTAGATGTAGACGTGGCCGGCGTAATCGGTGTTGCGCAGGATCTCCCAGCCCTCGCGCTCAATGACCGCGGGGTCGACATTCTCGTGGTTGTAGACAAGACCCACGCTGCCCCAGAAGTAGGGGATCGACCAGTCGTTTTGGGGATCGTAGCTCATGCCGCGCACGGCGTCGTCCATGTTCTCCATGTTGGGGATCAGGCTCTTGTCGAGCGGCTGGAGGAAGTCCTCTTTCATCAGGCGCTCGATCATGTAGTCCGACGGGATCACCACGTCGTAGCGGTCACCCGCCATGAGCTTGGTGTACATCATCTCGTTGGAGTCGAAGTTTTCGACGATGACGCGCACGCCGAACTGCTTTTCAAAGTCGGAGATGACATTCTCGCCGAGGTACTCGCCGGGGAGGTAGAGCTTCAAGACGTTGCTGCCGTACTTCTCGATGGCCTCAGCGCTCTTGCGCTGCTGGGAGACGCTCGCGCCCACGGTGCCGCCGACAACGGCCAGCACCAGCACGCCTGCGACGATCACCATGGCCTTGCGGCTCACGGCGCGGGAAGTCTTGCCGTCCTTCTCGCGCTTTTCACGTACGATCGGCACGATGTTCACCACGCCGAGTGCCAGCGTAATGAGCAGGATCACGATGGTGGAGAGGGCGTTGATCGAGGGATTGACGCGCTTGGACATCGTGTAAACCAGGATCGAGATGTTGTTCACGCCGTTGCCCGTCGTAAAATAGGAGATAACGAAGTCATCGAAGCTCATCGTGAAGGCGATGAGCGCGCCGGAGACGATGCCGGGCTTGATCTGCGGCACAATGACTTTCGTGAGCGCCTGGAACGGCGTTGCGCCAAGGTCCATCGCCGCGTCGATGAGGTTTGGGTCGAGCGAGCGGAGCTTTGGCGTGACGGAGAGCATCACATAGGGAACGCAGAACATGATGTGCGCGAGCAGCAGCGTACCGAAGCCTTTTTTGACCGTGAGCACGCTGAAGAACATCAGAAGCGAGATAGCCGTGACAATATCGGGGTTCATCACGGGCAGGTCGTTGATGCGCTCGACCATTTTCTGCACGACCTTGCGGGACTTCGAAAGACCGATGGCCGTGATCGTGCCGACGACGGTGGAGACAACGGTCGCGATGAGGGCGATGATAACCGTATAGAGCACGGCCTCCATCATCGTCGAGTCGGCGAACATCTTTTCATACCAGCGCAGGGAGAATCCACTGAACTTGGTGAGTGAGCGGGAATCGTTGAACGAAAAGACGATGATATAGAGAATGGGCAGGTAGAAGAAGAGCATCGTGAGGATCAGAATGATCTTCGAGGCGACAGAATTTTTCTTTTTCATGCGCGTCTCACTCCTTTCCCTGCGAGGCGACCTGAACATCTGCCTTGCGCGTGAGCCACATGGAGATCATGATGATGACCGCCATGATGAGCGAGATGGCAGAGCCGAAGTTCCAGTCGCCGGTGGTGAGGAACTGTGTTTCGATGATGTTGCCGACGAGGACATACTGTCCGCCGCCGAGGAGCTTCGGGATAAAGAAGCTCGACACCGCGGGCAAGAATACAAGCGTGATGCCGGAGATCACGCCGGGGAGCGAGAGCGGCAGCGTGACGCGCAGGAAGGCCTGCACCGGCGTTGCACCGAGATCATTGGCGGCCTCGAGCAGGCTCTTGTCCATCTTGGCAAGGGAGGTGTGAATTTGCAAAATCATAAAGGGTATGAAGTTATAGACCATGCCGAGAATGACGGCAAAGCTCGTGTGGATCATCGATACGGGGCCAATGCCAAACCACGAGAGAATGCTATTAAAGATGCCCTCGTCCTGCAAAATGCCCATCCACGCATAGGTGCGCACGAGCATGTTGACCCAGGTTGGCATGGTGATGAGCAGAATTAAGATCGTATTCCTGCGGCCGCCGCGCTGCGCGATGACGTAGGCAATGGGATAGCCGAGCGCAACGCAGATGAGCGTGGTGATGAGCGCGATATAAAGCGATCTGAGCAGCACATCCATGAATACCTTGTCCGTGACAAAGCGGGCAAAGTTTTCAAAGGTGAACTGAAATGTGAGCACGGAGTTGCCCGAGGTCGTAAACGCATAGAGCACGATCAGGATCATCGGTACAACGATGATCGCAATGATCCACGCAATATACGGGTAGGTCATGGAACGAAAGCGCTTCACCACTGGCCCTCCTTCTTCATCACGTGAATGTCCTCGGGACGGAAGACAAGACCGACCTGCTCGCCCTCTTCATAGGCGTGGGTGGTGGAGACCTTGTACTCATAGCCCTCGGTGGAGAAGGTCACATCGTAAACGCCCGGGGTGATGTTCTCGGGGTCAAAGTCGTACTTGACGTCGGTGATCTCGACCTGTTCGCCGTCTTCGAGGGACCAGGCCGAGGCGCTTGCCCAGGTTTCAAGGTCGGTGTCGAGCGCGATGCTCTCCTGAATATCCTCGACCTTTTTGAAGAAGTTCATCGCGTAAATTTCTTCCTGATAGACCTTGCTTTCGACGCGGTTCTCCGCAACGACAAGAACTTTGACGGTGATGCTCGTTTCGTTGGCGGTGGAGAAGGTGACGGTGTAGTTGCCGGTCTCGGGCTTGATGTCGTACTCGACGGTCTTGATGGAGATGGGCTCTTCGGTCTCGGCGTCCCATGCCTCAGCGGAGGCGAGGGCAACGATCTTGGCCTCGTCGAGCTCCTCTACGTCCTCCACGTCCAGAAGGAAGGCGTTTGCACTGATCTTCTCGCCCTTTTCCTCGTTGAAAACGGGGCGATCCTGCGAGACCTGCATCTTGACGGTGATGGAGGTACCGACGCGCGTTTCAACCACGGTTTCATAGTGCATGCCCTTGAAGAGCTGGGACTTGACCGTGCCCTTGAGCATGCCATCGGCGCGGGGGACGATGTCAAGGTGCTCGGGGCGAATGACCACGTCGACCTTTTGGTTCTTGTTGTATCCGCGGGCACGGCAGGCGAACTTCTTGTCCTCAAACATGACAAGATCGTCCTCAAGCATGACGCCGTCGATGATGTTCGTCTCGCCGATGAACTTGGCGACGAATTCGTTGACGGGAGTGCGGTAGATCTCCGTCGGCGTGCCGATCTGCTGGATCTCTCCTGCGTTCATCACCACGATCTTATCCGACATCGTCAGCGCCTCTTCCTGGTCGTGCGTGACGAAAATGAAGGTGATGCCGACCTCCTGCTGGATGTACTTGAGCTCCTGCTGCATCTCCTTGCGCAGCTTCAAGTCGAGCGCGCCGAGCGGCTCGTCAAGCAGTAGCACGCTCGGCTCGTTGACGAGCGCGCGGGCGATGGCGATGCGCTGCTGCTGGCCGCCGGAAAGCTCGGTCACGTTGCGGTGGGCATAGTCCTCAAGGCTCACAAGGCGCAGCATACGCATGACCTTCTGCTCGATAACGTCCTTCGGCTCCTTTTTGAGCGTCAAGCCAAAGGCAATGTTGTCGTAAACGTCCATGTGGGGGAAGAGGGCGTACTTCTGGAAGACGGTGTTGATCTCGCGCTTGTAGGGCGGGACGCTGACGATGTCCTCGCCGTCGAAGAGTACCTTGCCCTCGCTCGGCTGCAAAAAGCCGCCGAGAATGCGCAAAAGCGTCGTCTTGCCGCAGCCCGAGGGGCCGAGCAGGGTGACGAACTCATTTTCGTAAATGTCAAGAGAGACGCCCTTGAGGACGACCTGTCCGTCCTCAAAGCTCTTGACGATGTTCTTGAATTGGATAAGCTTCTTCTTTTCTTCAGCCATGTTCCGATATCCTCACTTAAATCATGATGTAGTAATTTAGAAAAGCGGGGGCGTGCAGACCCAGAGGACGCGCGCGGCGGTCTTGCGCTCGTTTTTGAGGCAGTGGAAGGTCTTGCCGTGGAGATAGAATGTCTCGCCCCGGCGAACGACGCTGCGCTCGCCGTCGCATTCCAAAACGACGCTGCCATCGAGCACGTAACCGAACTCCTCGCCGTTGTGCGGCTCGACCTCAAACGATTCGCCGCCCGCGGGAAGCTCGATCAAGATCGGCTCCATCTGGTTTTTCTGCGTGTTGGGAACGATCCAGTTGACGGTGCAGCTTTCGCGCTCGTCGACAAAAAAGTCCTCCGCGCGGAAGACGAACTGGTCGTTTTTATCCTCCTGAAAGAATTCCGAGAGATTGGTGCCGAGGGCCTCGAGAATATCGCTGAGCGAGTCGATCGAGGGGGAGGTGAGGTCGCGCTCTAACTGGGACAAAAACCCCTTCGTAAGCTCGCTTCGGCTGGCAAGCTCCTCCAGAGTCAGTCCCTGTCGCGTTCGCAGCTGTTTGATCTTATTGCCGATGTCCATGCACATGCCTCCTCGTTTGATATACTAAACTTTTGGTCAGTTTTTGCTAAACCGAAATCATTATACACACAGCGCGCAAAATTGCAAGAGTATATTTAACAAAAAGTTCAATATTTTGAACTTTTGCAAAATGAGAAAGCGGAGAGCCATGTTATGGCTCTCCGCTTGTAGAATTTAACCAAAGTATTTCTTCTGAAACGGCACTTCGTCCACCTGAAATTCCTGCCCGCGCAGGTATTCGAGAATGCCTGCGTCGGTGGGGAAGTCGAAGCGCAGGCGATAGGAGTAGAGTGCCTGCTGCGTTTCGCCATATTTGCGGTTCACGCTGCCGATGCCGTACTTGCCGTCGCCGAGCAGGGGATGGCCGAGGTCGGCCATGCTCGCGCGGATCTGATGCGTACGGCCCGTGAGCAGCTCGACCTCCAGAAGTGACAGCTCGCCGCGCGTCTGGAGCGTTTGGTATAAGGTGATCGCGCTGCGGCCGTCCGGCACGGGGCGGTGATAGACGCGCACGGTGTTGCTCTTCTCGTCCTTTCTGAGAAAGCACTCGATCCTGCCCTTGGGCGGCTCGACGCGGCCAAGGGCGATGCATAAATAATATTTGGCGATCTCGCGGTCGCGGATCTTGTCGTTCAGAATGCGCAGCGCCTCGGCATTTTTCGCCGCGATGACGATGCCGCCGGTGTTGCGGTCGATGCGGTTGCAGAGGGCGGGAGTGAAGGCATTCTCCTCACGCGGCTTCCACTCGCGCTTTTGGTAGAGATAGGCGAGCATGTGGTTGACGAGCGTGTTGACCTTTTCACGCTCATCGGCGTGGACGACCAGACCTGCGGGCTTATCGAGCAGCATGATGTTCTCGTCCTCGTAGACGATCTTGAGCCGCGGCGTCGTGATCGTGAGGTAGACGTTTTCCTCGCTCGGCGACTCGAAAAACTCATCGTTGATGTAGCACTGTAAAATATCGCCCGCGACGAGCTTCTGGTCGCGCTGGGCGCGCGCGCCGTTGACCTTGATGCGCTTTAGGCGGATGTACTTCTGCGCAAGCGAGGCGGGGAGCAGGGGAACGGCCTTGCCGAGAAAACGGTCGAGCCGCTGATTTTCGTCATTTTTTCCGATGTGAAATTCCCGCATGGGCGGCACCTCCGCTTGCACAGCGCGCGATTTTCTGCTATTGTACGATAGCGGCGGAAAAAAGTAAAGAAACCCTGTCAAAATTTTTGCCGTAACCGTGAAAAAAGTATTTGACAATCCAGAAAACGTACTCTATAATATCACTCGTGTCATTGTGAGGTGTAGCATGGTTTTAGATGTAAAACGTATCATTAACACCCCCGGAGGCAGAATCCCCTTTGACTTTACAGAGGACTTTTCTGATGTGGACTTCGGCGGCGTGTGTCCTGCGGTTCGGCCGGTCTCAGTGGTAGGGCAGGCAGAGAACATTGCAGGGATGCTGCGGTTACAGTTTGAACTGACTACAACGCTTTCCGCCGTGTGCGATCGCTGCGGAGCGCCGTTCGACCTTCCTTATGAGGTTCCCTTTGAGTGTCTGCTCGCCGAGGAACTGGAGGAGGACGACAACGACGATATTCTGCTGCTGGACAACGGAACCGTTGATCTCGGCGAGCTTGCACGGGAAACGTTTATCCTCAACATGCCAAGCAAGACCCTTTGCCGCGAGGATTGCAGGGGCTTGTGTTCCGGCTGCGGCGTCAACCTCAATTTTGAAGCCTGCCGCTGCAAAAAGGAAGTAGATCCCAGGTTAGCAGCCCTCGCAAAACTTTTGGAACAATAAATACGCTGATCATTCAGCTTAACTTTAAGGAGGTGTCAACATGGCAGTCCCCAAGGGGAAAGTATCCCGTCAGAGACGTGATAAGAGACGTTCTTCTCACTGGAAGCTCACCGCTCCCGCGCTCGTCGCGTGCCCGAAGTGCGGTGCTCTGCACCAGCCTCACAGAATGTGCCCGGAATGCGGTACCTACAACGGCCGTCAGGTCAAGGTCATCGAGTCCAAGGTCGCAGCCGAATAATTCATTCGGAACAACAATCGTTAAGAAAAGCTGAGTGGGAAGCCACTCAGCTTTTTCTTATGCCGCAAGAGAAGGTTAGCCTTGCGTAACCTCGAAAATTCGGTTATACTGTATTTGTAAGATTTTGCTTTGCGATAGGCGGCGTTTCTGCGCCGCTTTGGAATAAAGGAGGCAGAGAGATGAAACCTTTGGTTGCGATCGTGGGCCGCCCCAATGTGGGCAAGTCCATGCTCTTTAATAAGCTCATCGGCCAGCGGCTCTCCATCGTTGAAGATACGCCGGGCGTCACGCGCGACCGCATCTACGGCGAGAGCGAGTGGTGCGGCCGCAAATTTACGCTGGTGGATACCGGCGGTATCGAACCGCGCACGGACGATCAGATTTTGTCGTTCATGCGCGAGCAGGCGGAGATCGCCATTCGCCACGCGGACGTGATCGTTTTCCTGACGGACGTGAAGACCGGCTTGACGGCTTCCGACCAGGAGGTCGCCAATATGCTGCTGCGCAGCCACAAACCGATCGTGCTGGCGGTCAACAAAATGGACTCCACCGGTAAGATCAACCCCGATTTTTACGAGTTCTACAACTTGGGATTGGGCGACCCCATCGCCGTTTCCGCCGTCCACGGCCACGGCACGGGCGACCTGCTCGACGCCTGCCTTCAGCACTTCCCGCCCGAGGAGGAAGAGGAAGAAGATGAGGACGTCATCAAGGTCGCCATCATCGGAAAACCCAACGTCGGCAAGTCATCGCTCACGAACCGCATTCTCGGCACCGAGCGCATGATCGTCAGCAATGTTGCCGGTACGACGCGCGACGCCATTGACTCGTATTTTGAAAACGAGCAGGGCAAGTATGTCTTTATCGACACCGCCGGTATGCGCAAAAAGTCGAAGGTCGACGATGTGATCGAGCGTTACAGCGTGCTGCGCGCGACCATGGCCATCGACCGCGCGGACGTGTGCCTCATCATGATCGATGCGCAGGATGGCGTGACCGAGCAGGATACGAAGGTCGCCGGTCTCGCGCACGACGCGGGCAAGGCCTGCATCATTGTCGTAAACAAGTGGGATCTGGTCGAAAAGGACGGCAAGACCATGGACAGAATGCGCGAAGACATTCGCCGCGACCTTTCCTACATGACCTACGCGCCCATCATCTTCATTTCGGCGGCAACGGGTCAGCGCGTGCCGCGCCTTTTCGAGATGATCAACTACGTACACAACCAGTCCTGCATGCGCATCTCCACCGGCATGCTCAACAACATTCTGGCCGACGCGCAGACGCGCGTGCAGCCGCCGACGGACAAGGGCAAGCGCCTGAAGATCTATTACATGACGCAGGTCGGCGTCTGCCCGCCGCACTTCGTCGTTTTCTGCAACGAGAAAAAGCTCTTCCACTTCTCCTATCAGCGCTACCTTGAAAACTGCATCCGCAACGTCTTTGGACTGGAGGGTACGCCGGTCATCATGTCGATCCGCGAGAAGGGAGACAAGGAAGAGTGATGGAGAGCATTTATCCTGAAGAGATCACTACGTTCGCAGCAGTAGTGCTGTATGGCGTACCGGTCGCTGTTGCGGTGCTGTCGTATCTTCTCGGCTGTATCAACGGAGCGATCGCCACGTCGCATCTCTTCTACCACGACGATGTGCGCCGCCACGGCAGCGGCAACGCGGGGCTGACAAACTTTTACCGCAATTATGGTGCAAAGTGCGCGCCCATGGTCATCGCGTTCGATATGATCAAGGCCGTCGGCGCGGTGTGCCTCGGCGGCTATTTTCTGGGACACCTTCTTGGCTGGGGGGTGATCGGCAAGTATTTCGGCGCACTGTTCTGCATCATCGGACACATGTTTCCGGTGTTTTACGGCTTCAAGGGCGGCAAGGGCATTCTGTGCAGCGGCACGCTGCTGCTGCTTCTCGACTGGCGCATCGCGCTTGTCGGCTGGGGTGTGTTTGTTGTGCTGTGGCTCACGACGCGCTATGTGTCGCTCGGCTCGGTCGCCGCGGCGATCAGCTTTCCCATCACAACGCAGCTTGTCTTCCGCGACTGGGGTCTTACCGCACTGGGTACATGCATCGCACTGCTTGTGCTGTGGGCGCACCGCAGCAACATCAAACGGCTGCTGAACGGCACAGAGAGTAAATTTCATTTCCATGTAAACGGACCGAAAACGGGGGAGGACGCATGAATATTGTAGTGCTTGGCTCGGGCGGCTGGGGTACTGCCGCCGCGATGCTGTTATCCGACAACGGCCATGCCGTTACGCTCTGGTCGCATGACCCCAAAAAGGCTGAATTGCTGAATGAGACAAGGGAAAACCCTTTACTGAAAGGCGTGCGCATTCCCGAGCGGATCACCGTGACGAGCGACCTTTCTTCGCTTGCAAGCGCAGAGATGGTGGTGTTTGCTTCGCCGTCGTTCGCGCTGCGCTCTGTTGCGCACGAGGCCGCACCGCATCTGAAAGAAGGGGCGCTGCTCGTTTCCCTCACGAAGGGCATCGAACGCGGCACGCACCTTCGCATGAGTGAGATCATCGCGCAGGAATGCGGGGACCGGTATCACGTGGCGGTGCTCTCGGGGCCGTCACACGCAGAAGAGGTCGCGCGCCGCCTGCCGACAGGCTGCGTGGCCGCGTCTGTCGATCAGGCGAGTGCTGAAACCGTGCAGCGCGCGTTCATGAACGAAGTGTTCCGCGTCTACACGCATGACGATACCGTCGGTGTGGAGCTGGCGGGCGCGCTCAAGAACGTGGCGGCGCTGTGCTGCGGCATCAGCGATGGCTGCGGCATGGGCGACAATACGCGCGCGCTGCTCATCACCCGCTCGTTGAGCGAGATCTCCCGCCTTGCCGAGCGCATGGGCGGGCGCAAGGAAACGCTTGCGGGTCTCGCCGGTATGGGCGATCTCATTGTCACGTGTACGTCGATGCATTCGCGCAACCACCGTGCGGGTATTCTTATCGGTCAGGGCAAGAGCACGCAGGAGGCCATGGACGAGGTCGGCGCAGTTGTTGAGGGCTATTATGCCGCGCGCAGTGCGCACGAACTTGCGCAGCGCTGCGGCGTGGAAATGCCGATCTCGACGGCGGTGTACGAAGTCCTCTACGAGGGCAAGAGCGCCGCGCCGCTCATCAGTGTGTTGATGAGCCGCACGCCGAAAAAGGAAAGCGACTGCAGCTGGTTATGATTATTTCAAAAAAGCGGCCCTTGGGCCGCTTTTTTGAGTAAGATACACTCCGCTTCGTGCCTTGCCGCCCGCAGGGCGGCTGCGACACGCGCGGAGCGAGAAGAGTAATTTGTCACGCGCATGTCGTGACAAATTACGATTTGAATTTATTTGCGCCGTGCGCGGCGCAAACTCTGCGAGGCTTTTGCGCCTGCGGGCGCGAAAATATATTGAGGGTAACGATGGAACTTATTGAACAAATTGAGAATTACCGGCCTTATAACGAGCAGGAAACGCGGGACAAAAGCGTGATGCTCGACTGCCTGAACGCATTTGCGGACGTCTTTACGCGCGACAATGCGCTCTGTCACATGACGGCATCGGCGTGGGTCGTGAATGAAAGGTTTGACCGCGTGCTGATGGCGTATCACAACCTTTACGATTCATGGTCGTGGCTCGGCGGACACGCCGACGGGGAAGAGGATCTGCTCGCTGTCGCGCTCAGAGAAGTGCGCGAGGAGAGCGGCGTTCAAACCGTCCGTCCCGCGAGCGAGGATATTTTTTCTCTCGAGGTGCTGACCGTGGACGGTCATCAAAAGCGCGGGAAATATGTTTCCTCGCACCTGCACCTGAACGTGACCTATCTTCTCATTGCGGACGATACGGACGCGCTCACGGTCAAGCCAGACGAGAACAGCGGCGTGAAATGGTTCACGCCGGACGGCGCGGTGCAGGCCAGCAGTGAAAAATGGTTCCGCGAGCACATTTACAATAAACTCAACGAGAAAATGCAGCAGTTCCATAGGGAAAACGAACGGAAGGGGAGAGCGCAGGAATGAAGCTTCGAGATGCTACGACCGCAGACGCAGCCCGCTTGGATACGCTTTTGACAAGGCTTATCCATGATGAGGTACAGTATGACTCCAATTTAAACGGCTCGTATGTTGTCACCGATAATTACCGCGACCGCATCGGTCTGGAGGGCCATAAGCTTCTGCTGATTGAGGACGGAGGAGAAATCGTCGCTTTCCTGTATGGCTTTCTCTACGAAATTCCCGGCATGCTTGCAAAACCGATTGCGATTCTCGATGCGTTGTACGTTGAGAAAGAACATCGCCGGAAGGGCTATGCATCGCAGCTCATTTCTGCCTTTAAGCCCTTCGCGGAGGAAAACGGCGCCTGCCGCATCGAGCTGAAGGTGCTATCATGCAACGAAGCCGCTCTGCGCCTTTATGAGAAACTCTCCTTCAAAGAAACCAAAAAGTACATGACGATGGATTTGCAGGCGCAATAGTCCCTGAAATCAGAAAAAGCCGCCCATCGGGCGGCTTTTTTCGCGCGTATCACAGCGCCTTGCAGTACATTTCTTCGACCGCACCGAGGGAGGGGTGCTTTTTTCCACTCGGCACAAAGCCGAAGGATTCATAGAATCGGATCGCCCTCGTGTTCTTTTCGAACACCCAGAGCACGAGCGTTTCATATCCTTCTTTTTTGACGTCCGTAAGCACCCGCTCCATCATTGCGCTGCCATAGCCCTTGCGCCAGTTTCCCGGAAGTGAGTGAATGCAGATCAACTCCGCGCAGCCTGCCGAGTCTTTGTCCCGCGCCTCGCTCCACCATGCGATGCAGTGCGCTTTGCCGTCCAGCTCAAGAAGGTAGCCGTTGCCGAACCTCTCATTAAGAAGCCGGCGGTACATCGCGATAGCCGGTTCGAGAGCGGTGCATTCAGCAAGAATTTCTGCGGGGACGATCTCCCGGAAGGCGGCCTTCCAGCTCTCTGTCTGCACATAGGCAAGGCGCTCTTCATCGCCGGGCCGAACAGTTCTGATTTGCTCCATGGGTATCCTCCTAATCGTGACTTTATGTAGGGCTTTGCTCCAGTATAGCAGAACGGAAGGGCAGCGCAAGTAGAAAACAAAAAAAGAAGCACTGCTTTTGCAGTGCTTCCGTTTTTTGTTTGTCGCTTAGATTGCGCGGGTAACCTTACCGGAACGCAGACAGCGGGTACAAACATAGACATGGCGGGGCGTACCATTGACGATAGCCTTCACGCGCTTGACGTTGGGCTTCCAGGGACGATTGGAACGACGGTGAGAGTGGGAAACTCTGATACCGAACGCAACACCCTTGTCGCAAAACTCGCACTTTGCCATCCGTTGCACCTCCTTGCTGTAGTCAAATCAAGGCTTGGTCTTTCACAAGCAGTTGATACTATAACAGATTGCAGCGCAAAATGCAAGTACTATTTTCAAAAAAGATGAAAATTCCGACAATTTTTCTCTCCCAGGCAGCGACGCGAAAAAAGCGCAGCGCGGCAGGGCGTTTTCGCTTGTAAAAAAACGGCAGACCGATTATAATATTACTGTATATTATCACGCGGGCTCTGCCCGCATGGAGGTCAGCTATGAGTACCAATCGCTCTGTCCGCGTCAAGGACATCGTAGAAAAATTCCAGATGGAGGTCATCAACAAGGGGACGGATTATGATACCGAGATCCTGACCATTACGGACGTCAACCGTCCGGGCCTGCAGTTTATCGGCTTTTTCGACTATTTTGACCCGCGCAGGCTGCAGATCATCGGCAAGAGCGAGATGACGTTCCTGCGCGGCTATTCGTCCGAGGAGCGGCGCAAGCGCTTTGAAGATCTGTTCTGCTATGAGATCCCGGCGCTGGTGATCTCGCGCAATTTGGATATTTTCCCGGAGTGTCTTGAAATGGCGCAGAAGCACGGCCGTACGCTGCTTCGCACGAAGTACACTTCCGTGGAGTTCACCGCCATGACGATCGACTACTTAAACCACGTGCTCGCGCCCTTCATCACGCGTCACGGTGTTCTGGTGGACGTGTACGGCGAGGGCGTGCTGATCTTCGGCGACAGCGGCATCGGCAAGAGCGAAACGGCCATTGAGCTCATCAAGCGCGGACACCGCCTTGTTGCGGACGACGCGGTCGAGATCAAGCGCATCGGCGCGACGCTCGTGGGAACCGCACCTGAGCTGATCCGCAACTATCTTGAGGTGCGCGGCGTCGGCGTGATCGACGTGGAAAAGCTCTTTGGCGTCGGCTCTGTGCAGGATTCCACACAGATCGACCTTGTTATCCAGTTCGAAAAGTGGGCGGACGACAAGTTCTATGATCGCCTGGGCCTTGACGAAAACGACACGACCATTCTGGATGTTCCCGTGCCGCAGATCACCATTCCGGTCAGTGCGGGGCGCAACCTTGCTGCGATCGTGGAGCTGGCAGCGATGAACAACCGCCAGAAGAAGCACGGCTTCAACTCCGCGCGCGAGTTTGCCGCGCAGATCGACGGACACATCGACCGCGTGACGCGCGAAAATGAACTGAAAAATCAGAAACCGTAAACGGGGGAACCGCTATGTCTTGGGAAACCGCACTGGACAATCGAATTCATGACTATCTGCCCGACCTCAAATGGGTCGAAAATGAGCCGATGGCAAAACACACGTCGTTCCGCATCGGCGGCCCTGCCAGACGCATGGCCTTTCCGAAAACGCGGGAGCAGCTTGTTGTGCTGATGGGCTTTTTGCAGGACGCCGGCGTGAAGCCGCTGCTCATCGGCAACGGCACGAACCTGCTCGTTTCGGACGAGGGACTGGATACCGTGGTCATCGACATGTCCGCGGAGCTTTCGCGTCTCGACCTGACGGGCGATGGGGAGATCACAGCGGACGCGGGCGTATCGCTCGCAACACTTGCCGTCTTTGCATGGAAAAACGGCCTCAAGGGGCTTGCGTTTGCCCACGGCATTCCCGGAACGCTCGGCGGCGGCATCGTGATGAATGCCGGCGCCTACGGTGGGGAACTCAAGGACGTTGTCACCGAGGTGACGGCGCTGTATCCAGACGGGGTGAAGGTCCTCACGCCCGCGCAGCTCGACTTTTCCTACCGCCACAGCGTTTTCTCCGCGGGAGAAGGCATTGTGCTGGGCGCAAAGCTGAAGCTTGAAACGGGCGATAAGGACGCCATCAAGGCGGAGATGGACGAGCTGATGGCGCGTCGTAAGGCAAGCCAGCCGTTGGAACTGCCGAGCGCAGGCAGCACCTTCAAGCGCCCGGCCGGCTATTTCGCAGGTACGCTCATCGAGGGCTGCGGTCTCAAGGGCTGCCGCGTCGGCGGGGCAGAGGTATCGCCGAAGCACGCAGGCTTCGTCGTCAATGTCGGCGGCGCGACCTGCGCTGATGTGCTCGCCCTTATTGAGAAGGTGCGCAAGACCGTTTATGACGCGCATGGCGTGATGTTGGAGCCGGAGGTCAAGATCATCCGGTAAGAAAGAGAGACAACGATGGAAATTCTGATCATATCCGGCCTGTCCGGCGCGGGAAAATCGAGTGCCGCCACGTATCTGGAGGACATGGGATACTACACGGTGGACAATGTGCCGGCGGACATTATTTTGAAATTTGCTGAATTCTGCTCGCAGAGCGATGGGCGCTATGACCGCGTCGCGCTCGTGAGCGACATCCGATCCGGTGACAGCAGCTTTCAGGGGCTTCTTGACGCGATGGAGCGGCTCAGACAGGGCGGAGATTTGTGCAGGCTGCTGTTCGTCACCGCAGATCTCGAGACCATCATCAAGCGCTACAAGGAAACGCGCCGCCGCCACCCGCTCATGGCCGATGGTATGACCATCGAGCAGGCGATGCACCGCGAGCAGGAGCTGCTGCGCCCGCTGCGCGAGCACGCCGATTTTATCATCGACACAACGCTCATGCCCGCGGCCAAGCTTCGAAACGAGCTGTATGGGCTGTTTGGCGACAAGAGCGCGCGCAGCAAGCTGAGCGTGAATGTTGTCTCCTTTGGGTTTAAGTATGGCATTCCGCTGGAAGCAGACCTCGTTTTTGATGTGCGATTCCTGCCCAATCCCTTCTATGTGCCGGATCTCAAGCGCAAAACGGGCATGGACAGTGAGGTTTACGATTACGTATTTTCTTTCCCGCAGACAAAGACCTTCATCGAAAAGCTCGAGGGCATGCTCTCGTTCCTGCTCCCGCTCTATGCCGAAGAGGGGAAGAGCACGCTCGTCATTGCCGTAGGCTGCACCGGCGGGCATCACCGCAGTGTGTCGGTCGCGCGCTGCGTCGCAGCCTACCTCACGGAGCTGGGATACCCGGCGTTTGAAAACCACCGCGACATTACGCGCGGATAACGACCCTTTACTTCCGAACGAAAGAAGGTGGCGGCATGTCGTTCGCCTATGACGTAAAGGCGGAGCTTTGCAGAGTTTCGCTGAACCGGAGCTGCTGCGCCGTGGCTGAGGGCTGCGGCGTGCTGCTGTATGCCAGCGCGTTTACCACAAGCGAGGTGCGCATCATCACGGAAAACGATGAATTTGCCGCGCGCCTTCCCAAGCTCTTCCAAAAGGCGTTTTCCCTGCGCTTTGATGAACTGCCCGACCGGACAAAGGACAGCGGCAAGCTCGTCTTTCGCATCACGCAGGAGGAAAAGCTCGAAACGATCTGGCGCGCGCTCGGCTATGATCGCCGGGCGCATTTTGCGCTGCACCTGAATTTTGCACTGCTTGAAGACGAGTGCTGCCGGATCTCATTTCTGCGCGGGGCGTTTTTGTCCGGCGGCAGTGTGACCGATCCGCAAAAGCGCTACCATCTTGAGCTTGCGACCTCGCACGTGCAGGCCGGACGCGAGGTGGAGGCGCTGCTGCGCGACATGGGCTTTGAGCCGAAAAACGTCATGCGGCAGAACAATCTCATCACGTATTTTAAGAGCAGCACGCATATTGAAGACCTGCTGACGCTCATCGGCGCGCCGGGACGGGCGCTCGAGATCATGTCGGCAAAGATCGAGAAAGAAATGCGGAACACGGTGAACCGGCGCGTCAACTGTGACGCGGCAAATCTCGATAAGGCCGTGTTGGCCTCGCGTGAACAGGTGGAAGCCTTTACACGTTTGACAGAATCCGGCACGATCAACGACCTGCCGGTCAAATTGCAGGAGGTCGCCGTCGCACGGCTTTTGCAGCCGGAGCTGACGCTTTCTGAGCTGGCGGCGACCTTTGATCCACCGCTGACCAAGTCCTGCCTCAACCACCGCATCCGCAAGCTCATGGAGATCACCAGAGCACTGAAGGAGTAAAAAAGGAGGGAGCGCGCTATGTCATTCGCTCATCTGCATGTCCATACCGAATACAGTCTGCTTGACGGTGCGTGCCGCATCCGCGACCTTCCAAAGCTCGTCAAGTCGATGGGGCAGACCGCCTGCGCCATCACCGACCATGGCGTGATGTACGGTGCGGTCGATTTTTACCGCGCCTGTAAGGCCGAGGGCGTCAAGCCCATCATCGGCTGCGAGGTCTATGTTGCCCCGCGCACGCGCTTTGATAAGCAGCATGAATTTGACTCTGAGGCGCGCCATCTTGTCCTGCTGTGCGAAAATGAGGAGGGCTACCGCAACCTTTCCTATCTTGTCTCGATGGCACATGTCGAGGGCTTTTACATCAAGCCGCGCATTGACTTAGACCTTCTGCGCGAACATGCGAAGGGTCTCATTGCGCTCTCGGCCTGTCTTGCCGGTGAAATTCCGCGCAGGCTGCGCAACGGAGACTATAACGGTGCAAAGGAATATGCCTTGACACTGCATGAGATCTTTGGGGAAGATCACTTTTATCTCGAGCTGCAAGATCACGGCATCCGCGACCAGGCCGTCGTCAACAAGGGCATTCTGCGCCTGCACGAGGAAACGGGACTGCCGCTCGTCGTAACAAACGACGCGCACTATCTCAGAAAAGAAGATGCCTACGCGCACGACGTGCTGCTCTGCATTCAGACGGGCAAGACCGTTGACGATGAAAACCGCATGCGCTACGAGCCGCAGCGCTTCTATCTTCGCTCGACCGAGGAAATGGCGGCACTGTTTCCCGACTATCCCGAGGCGGTCGAGAACACAGGCAAGATCGCCGAGCGCTGCAATTTAGAGTTCACCTTCGGCAAGTACCACCTGCCGGAATTCAAGGTGCCCGAGGGCTACACCTCGCTCACTTACTTCAAAAAACTCTGCGCGGACGGCTTTGCCGAGCGCTATGGCGAGGGGACGGACAAGCAGCGCGCGCAGCTCGAATATGAGCAGAACATGATCGAGCGCATGGGCTTTGTCGACTACTTTCTCATTGTGTCGGACTTTGTCCGCTACGCCAAGAGTGTCGGTATCCCCGTCGGCCCGGGGCGCGGCAGCGCCGCGGGCAGCATCGTTTCCTACTGCCTTTCCATCACAGACATTGAGCCGATGAAATACGGCCTCTTTTTCGAGCGCTTTCTGAATCCCGAGCGTGTGTCCATGCCTGATATCGACATGGACTTCGGCGATACGCGCCGCGGCGAGGTCGTGGACTACGTCCGCCGCAAATATGGCGACGATCATGTCGCCCAGATCGTCACGTTCGGTACGATGGCCGCGCGCGGCGTCATTCGCGATGTGGGACGCGCGCTCAACATGAGCTATGCCGACTGCGATGTGATCGCAAAGCTTATCCCTGCGGGTCCGCACGTCACGCTCGACGACGCCATGCGCATCTCGCGCGAACTGCGCGAGAAGTATGAGGGCGATGAGCAGGTGAAAAAGCTCATCGATACGGCGCGCTCACTTGAAGGGATGCCGCGCCACGCCTCGACGCACGCAGCGGGCGTGGTCATCACAAAGCGCCCGGTCGTCGACTATGTGCCGCTGGCGCGAAACGACGATACGATCGTCTGCCAGTACGTGATGACGACGCTTGAGGAGCTTGGCCTTCTTAAAATGGACTTTCTGGGACTGCGCAACCTCACCATTCTGGACGACGCAGTCAAGATGATACGTGAAAAGGAAAAAGACTTTACACTTACTGGTATTCCTGAAAATGACGCTGCTACCTACGAGATGCTGGCAGCGGGACGCACCTCCGGTGTCTTTCAGCTCGAATCGAGCGGCATGACGGGCGTTTGCGTCAGCTTGAAGCCGCAGAACATTGAGGACATCACGGCTCTGATCGCGCTTTACCGCCCGGGGCCGATGGAATCCATTCCGAAATTCATCGCCTGCAAGCACGATCCGAAAAAGGTCACCTATCTCATTCCGCAGCTTGAGCCGATTCTGTCGATCACCTACGGCTGCATCGTCTATCAGGAGCAGGTCATTCAGATCTTCCAGCAGCTTGCAGGCTACTCGCTCGGTCAGGCGGATATGCTGCGCCGCGCGATGAGCAAGAAGAAGGTCAAGGACATTGAGCGCGAGCGCGAGGCGTTCCTGCACGGCGATCCCGCGCGCAATATCGCGGGCTGCGTGGCCAACGGCATCGACGAAAAGGCCGCGCAGGAGATCTACGAAGAGATTTACGCCTTTGCAAACTACGCCTTCAACAAGGCGCACGCCGCGGCCTACGCGGTCGTCGCCTATCAGACGGCGTACTTCAAGTGCCACTATCCGAAAGAGTACATGGCGGCGCTCTTATCGAGCGTACTCGATTCGTCCGACAAGGTGGGCGAATACTTCGCCGAGTGCCGCGAGTGCGGCATTCAGCTCCTGCCGCCGGACGTCAATCACTCCGCTGATCGCTTCACGGTCGAGCCCGAAGGTATTCGCTTCGGTCTCGTTGCCATCAAGAACATCGGACGTGGGCTGATCCTGCGCATGATGCGCGAGCGCGAGCTGAATGGGGCGTTTGTCGATTTTCAGGATTTCTGCCGCCGCATGGACGGCATGGAGATCAACAAGCGCGCGGTCGAGAATCTCATTCGCGCGGGCGCGTTCGACTCGACAGGCGCAAAGCGCGCGCAGCTCATCGCCGTCTATGAGAAGGTGATGGACGGCATTGCCGAGGGCAATCGCGTCAATGTGGAGGGGCAGATCGACTTTTTCGGCATGGGTGCGGAAACGGCGCGGCAGGCGGCTCTTGTCCTGCCGGACATTCCCGAGTTCACGCCGCAGGAGCTGATGGCGATGGAAAAAGCGACGACGGGGCTCTACCTTTCGGGACACCCGATGGACGCCTACCGTTCGCTTGTCCGTTCGTCCGGCGCGGCGGCCATCGGCCGCGTGATGGAGGACTTTTCGCAGGAATCCGGCCCTACGACGTTTTCTGACGGGCAGAAAATTTCGCTCGCGGGCGTTGTCACCGCGAGCAAGACGAAGATGACGAAGAAAAACACCCTCATGGCTTATGTCACGATCGAGGACGGCACAGGGGCGATCGAGATGCTCTGCTTTGCGCGCACGCTGGAGCAGTATGGCAGCTACTTGCAGGAGGGGCAGGTCATTTATGTCACCGGTACGCTCTCTGTGCGCGACGAAAAGGCTCCGCAGCTCATGTGTGACTTTGCCCGCCCGCTGAACGAAAACTTCGCAATGCCGCCGGCGGCATCGACACGAGCGGAGACCCAACCGCAGCAGCGGACGAGGCAGACGCTCTATCTGCGTCTGCCGTCGGTTGACGGGCCGGAGATGGCGATCCTCCGCAAAATCCTCTATATGTTCGAGGGAAAAGAGAACAACGTCCGCATCCGTTTGACAGACACGGGAAAACTCATCGGCACGACCTGTGACCTGCATACTTCGCTCGTGCGCGACTTAGAGGAGCGCTTCGGCAAGGAAAACGTCGTGGTGAAATAAGAGAAAGGAGCGGCGGCGATGAGATTGCGTTTGACCATGATTTGAACAATATTTCAATCATGGAGGAATTATGAGAATTATTGAATACCAGACCTACCGGGAAGAGGAGATCCTGCCGCTGTACGCATCTGTCGGCTGGACGGCCTATACGGACGCGCCCGATGCGCTGCGTCGCGGCTTTGTAAAGTCGCTGCTCACGCTCGCAGCCTATGAAGAGAAAACGCTTGTTGGCCTTGCCCGCGCCGTGGGTGACGGCGAGACAGTCGTGCTTGTGCAGGATCTGCTTGTTTTCCCCCAGCATCAACGACTCGGTATCGGCACAGCCCTGATGCGCGCGATGATGGATCGTTTTGCAAACGTCAGCCAGTTTCAACTTTTGACAGACGACACGGAAAAAACGCTCGCATTCTACCGCTCGCTCGGTCTGCACGACCTTTCGTCGCTTGGCTGTCAGGGCTTTATGCGCTGATTCGGCGCATCACTGGCAAAACAATTCATAACGAAAAAGAGACAGGCAAATGCCTGTCTCTTTTTGTATGTAAGGACTTTATTTTCCCTCGTCGGGTTCGGAGAAGAGCGTGTTCAAAACGCCGGTGTAGAGCTGCTCGGGATTTTTCTGGAAGCGCTCGGCGAGATCCTTGGCCATGACCTCCTTGGGCACCATGAGCTCCATCTTCAGGATGGGCTGGTCATCGTCGTCGTTGAATGCGAGGGTAACGGTATACGTTCCGTTGCGGCGCGGCTCGATGTCCGACTGGATCTGCGCGCGGCGCTTGAGCTTCTGATTATAGATCGTGATGTTCTTATCCGCGCGCAGGCGCACGGAGTAGGGAAGGCTCGACTCACAGATCGCGCCGTTGTGCAGCCCCTTCTCTGTGATGGCATAGAGTCCATCGTCCGAGAGCGAAAGATGCTGCGACTCGACCAAATTGCTCAGGCATTCGGAAAAGTCAAAAAAGTCGATGCCGTCGTCGCACATCGTCAGCTCCTGCATCGCCTCGAACGGTACCGGCTCGATGAGCCGGGAGGCAACATAAAGAATAAGAAACTTGATCTCCAACTTGTCCTGAATAAAACCGACGCGCCCCATAGCGCACCTCCTTGGGTCAATTTTCAACGATCATAGCATAAATCTGCGAACAATACCACAAAAAGTTGTCGGTATCGGTCGCTCATAATCTATATTTAGTGTACCACACATTTTTAGGATTGTATAGGACTTTTTTCAATGCTTTGCAGCGCACACCCATTTTCTGGTGCGGCATAGACTGGTGTGAAAGAATCCGGCGCGGCTGCCGGACTTTCCAGTACTTAAAATAGGAGGTATTCTTGCTTTATGGCTGATAAAGTAGCAGCAGGCCCCGTCGGCGGCGCAAACGGCGCGCGCGAGGCGGTCTGTATTCATACGAAAAAGATCTACTCGTCCTGCCGCGACAAGGACTGCATCGAAGATCTGCGCTTTTACCCCACGGCCACGGCACAGAGCGTTCTGAGCACGGCGCAGGGGCTGCGCGGCGGCAGCGCCGAGCTGATCTACACCTTTGTGGACGTTGAGCCCGTGAACTTTAACCGCGGATACTACACCGTTGATATGCACTTTTTCTACCGCATCACCTTACAGGCGCTCAACGGCAGCACGCGCTACACGGAGATCGAGGGTCTTGCGACCTTTGATAAGCGCGTCGTGCTCTTCGGCAGCGAGAGCGGCGCGAAGATCTATTCCTCCGTTCCCGAGGCGAACGCCATTGACATGCCGCTCAACCTGACGGCAAATCTTCCGACCGCAGTGGTTGAGGTCGTCGATCCGATGCTGCTGTGCGCGCACTTTGCCGACAACTGCAACTGCCGCTGCGGCTGCGAGCGCGGAACGCTCAGCGGCGTGCCGGCCGGTATTCTGGAGGCCTTCAATGAACCGATCCTCTTCGACGAGTCCGCCATCCGCCGGGTATGTGTCTCGCTCGGCCAGTTTTCGACCGTGCGCTTAGAACGCGACACGCAGCTTCTCATCCCCGTGTACGACTACTGCATTCCGTCCAACGAGTGCACGCTCGCCGGCGGCGATTGCAGCTGCGAGGATCCGTGCCGGGTCTTCGACGCGGTGGAGTTCCCGATGGACGATTTCTTCCCGCCGGCAGTGCCGTCGGGCGGCTGCTGTAACTGCGCCTGCCCCTGCGGAGAGAAGTGACGAACCATCAAGCAAACGCGAAAAAACGGGGAAATTCCCCGTTTTTTCTTTTGCCGGAAGCGGGACAAGGCGGCATAAGCCCGTCCGCGCGCACATAGAGTGGACTAACACCAGAGAAGGGAAGTGTGGAACGATGGAACGGCTTGATCGGATCTATCGCTATGAGCAGGCATGCGAATTTCTGCCGCACCGGCTGAAGAGCCTTGCGCTCTCGCTGCCGGACAAGCAGAAAGAGCGTGTGGAGGAGCTGCGCCTGCGCGTGATGCACCCATTGACCGTGCTGACGGGCGAGGGCGAGTTGAACGCGGCGCCCGACGGGATCGCCTCACTCGTAACGGCGGAGGACTTGGAACAGATGCTCGGCGCGGTGACGGAATACTCACGTTATGCCTGCATCGAAACACTGCGGCAGGGATTTTTGCCGCTGCGGGGCGGGTTCCGCCTCGGCGTATGCGGCAGTGCCGTTGTGCGCGAGGGAGAGGTGAATAACCTCAAGGACATCTCTTCGCTCGCGCTTCGCATCGTGTGCGAGCACATCGGGCTCGGGAGTGACATTGCGCCGCGGCTTTTTGACGAAAACGGACGCTTTATGAGCACGCTTCTTCTCTCGCCGCCCGGCGGCGGAAAGACGACGCTGCTGCGCGATCTCGTCCGCGTGTTGTCGCTTGGTGACAGCGAGCACCGCGCGCTGCGCGTGGCGGTCGTCGACGAGCGCTGTGAGCTTGCCGTGTGCTGCAAGGGCAGGCCTCAGATGGAGCTTGGCAACCACACGGACGTGCTCTCGCTCTGCCCCAAGGCAGTCGGTATCCCGATGGTGCTGCGCGGTATGAACCCGCAGGTCATTGCGGTCGACGAGATCACGGCGGCAGAGGATATTCGCGCGATGTGCCTTGCCGCGAACTGCGGCGCGGGGCTGCTTGCGAGCATTCACGCGGAAAGCGTGGAGGAGCTGCGCTTAAAGCCGCTCTGGCAGGAACTTTTGCGTGCGGAGGTATTCCGGCGCTGCGTCGTCATTCGCGCAAACGGCGGCGCACGGTCTTACGAAGTGAGCGCGCTGCCATGCTCCGCCTGACGGGGGCTGCGCTGATCCTCGGCGCGGCGCTGCGGCTGCAAAGGAGCCTGAGCGTGCGCGGCCGGCTGCGGCGCAAAACGCTGCGCGCTCTTGCAAATGCCTTTCTCTCGTTGGAAAGCGCTGTCCGGTCGACGCTGACGCCGCTTCCCGCGCTGCTGCAAGAGCTGCGCTGCGAGAGCGAAGCGGCGAGCTTTTTTGCTGATGTGACCGCCTGCCTTGCGCGCGGCGAGCCGCTCACGGCCGCGTGGGAGGGCGCGGTAAAGAATCTTCCCGTCGGCACACGGGAACGGGAGACCGTCTGCGCGCTTTCCCGTTCGCTCAACGGGGAGGAAGAGAGCGTCTGCGCCGCGCTTGCGCTGAGCGCGCGCGAACTGACTGCCGCCGAAGAGGAACTGCGCCAACAGGCGCGCGAGCAGGGCCGCATCACAGCGGCACTGTGCCTCGGCGGCGGTGTGATGCTCTGCATTCTGCTGATGTAGCGCTCTGAGAAGGATAAATGCTTTACAGAAGGAAGTCGTCTATGGATATTGACCTCGTGTTCAAGATCGCGGCGGTCGGCATCGTTGTCGCCGTGCTCAACCAACTGCTCGTGCGCTCCGACCGGCCGGATCAGGCAATGCTTGTGAGTCTTGCCGGGCTCATCACAACGATGATGCTGCTTGTGCGGGAGATCAGCTCGCTCTTTGATCTTATCAAGAGTCTGTTCGGGTTTTGAGATGGAGCTGCTCATCAAACTTGCGGCGCTGAGCCTGTGCGTGAGCGCTGTTGCAGCGCTGCTCAGAAAGAACGATGACGCGCTTGCGCTCCTTTTGCTGCTTGCGGCGGTGCTTGTCGGCTGCGCGATGCTGCTGCCCGCGCTTGCGGATCTGTTTGCCTTCTGCGAACGGGTGCTGGGGCTGACAGGCCTGCCTCTCGCGCTGTTCGTGCCGGTCGTCAAGGCAACGGCCATCGCGCTCGTGGCGCGCTTTTCCTGCGCGCTGTGCGCCGATGCGGGACAGGGGGCGCTCGCGGCGCTCCTTGCCACAGCAGGAGCGGTGTGCGCGCTTGTCTGCGCGCTGCCGCTCATGGAGGCGCTGCTTGAGATGGTGGAGGGATTTTTATGAAGAAACTGCTCTGCCTGCTTTTTGCCGCCTTGCTGCTCTCTTCCGGCGTCTCGGCGCTCGAGCTGCCAGGCGGGCTTGACGAGGCTGTCCCGCGGGAGCTGATCGAAAGCGCGGAGGCGGGGGACGATCTCATCATGCACGGCGGGCAGTATCTTTTCTCTCATTTCCGCACGGCGCTGCAAAGCGCGGCAGCGAAGTCACTGCGCGGCGCGATGGCGCTCATGCTGCTCTCACTTTTATGCGGGCTTGTCGAAGGCACGGCAGAGAGCGCGGGCGAGCAGCCCGCGCGGTACGCGGGCTATCTTGGTGTGCTTGGCGCCGCGGCAATCGCATCGCAGGATCTGAGCGCGCTCATCGGTGTCGGTGTCCAGACAATGGACGAGCTTGCGGCGATGGCAAAGCTTTTGATCCCGACCGTCGCCGCGGCGATGGCGGGCGGCGGCTGCGTCGGCTCGGCGAGCGTGTGGCAGGTGGGGGCGCTGATGCTCAGCGATCTCTTTCTCTCGCTGATGCGCAATGTGCTCGTGCCGCTGCTCTACTGCATGATTGCTGCATCTGCCGCGGGCGCGCTCCTGGAGCAGAGCCGCTTATCGCTTCTCTCCAAGGGCATCGGCAGGCTGCTCTCGTGGGGCTTGAGCGCGGTTTTGATCGTATTCACCGCGTTTTTGTCGCTCACGAATCTGCTTGCCGGCTCTGCCGACCGTCTGGCGGTCAGGGTCGGGAAGACGGTCATCTCCGGCGCAGTTCCCGTTGTCGGCGGCATCTTGTCCGACGCGACAGAGGCCGTTGCCGCCGCCGCGCTCACGCTGCGCGGCACGCTCGGTGTGCTGGGCGTATTTTCGGTGCTTGCGCTCTGCCTTGCGCCGCTGCTGCATCTGGCGGTGCAGTACCTTTTCTATCAGCTGGCAGCGTTTTTCAGCGCTGTGACCGGCGCTGATCCGCTCTGTAAATTCTTGGAGCAGCTGTCCTCCGCCTTCTCGCTGATGCTGGCGATGACGGCGGGCGGGGCGTTTTTGCTGCTTGTATCGTTTTTGATCGCAATGATGATGGTGGTGACGGTATGACGTTTCTTCGCTCATGGCTTTTAAGCGTAACGGCCTGCGCGGTGCTGATCAGCATTGCCCAACAGCTTACGAACGACGGTGCAATGAAGAAGATCGTGCGCTTTGTCGGCGGCATGGTGCTGATGCTTGCGATGCTGCGTCCGCTGCTCTCGCTTTCCTTCGACCTTCCCGCGCTTGACGGCGAAAGCTACCGCGAAGCGGTCGAAGCGCTGAAAGAAACGCTGTCCGCCGAGCAGGAGGACGCGCTGCGCGAACGCATAGCCGCGCAGACACAGGCATATATTGAGGACAAAGCCGCCTCGCTTGGCCTGAACGTGCGCGCAGAGGTGCGCACAGCGATATATGACGGTGTACCACTGCCGGATTCTGCCACGCTGTACGGCGAAAAAAACGCAGCGCTCGGCGCGTACATCACGCAGGAACTTGGCATAACGGAGGAGAAGCAGCGATGGATCGAACCGGATTGAACGCAGCGCCGGTGCAAAAGGCGCTCAAAGGCATCAAGAAGTACAAATACATTCTGCTGACGGCATTGCTCGGCGTGCTGCTTCTGCTGCTGCCGCAGGAGGGAAAAACATCAAAACCTGCTTCCGACACGCCGTCCGCCGCGGAAAACTTTGACCGTGAGGCATTGCAAAAGGAAATGGAAACGATCCTTTCCTCGCTTGATGGCGTGGGCAGGCTGTCGCTCATGCTGACCGTCGAGGGCGGCGGCGTTTATGAGCTTGCGCAGGACGAGAGCGCATCGCTGAAAAGCTGCGGGGAGGAAGTCGGCGAACGGACGAAGAAAACAGAGACCGTTGTGCTCGGCAGCGGCGCGGGCGCGGAGGTCGTTGTGACCCACAGCCGCTATCCGCGCTTTGTCGGTGCGCTCATCGTCTGTGAAGGGGGAGACCGCGCTGACGTGCAGCTGAACGTGACGCAGGCCGTCAGCGCGCTGACGGGGCTTTCGTCCGACAGGATCACAGTGGTCAGGGGAACGCCATGAAACTACAGTATTTTTATTATGCAAAACGCAGGGAGGAAACAGTGATGAAGCAGTTGTGGAAGCGAAACGCAGTGGTCGGTACGATCGTGGTCTTTGTCTGTGCGGCGATCTTTCTCAACGGAAAGTATGCCGAAAAGGTCGAAAAACCAACAAAAATCTTAGGCCAGTCCGAGCTTGTGAGTACGGACGGCGGCGCAGCCGAGGTCTCTGCTGATGCGGAGGGAAAAGATTACTTTGCATCGGCGCGGCTGACACGCCAGCAGGCGCGCGATAGCGCGCTGTCGCTCTTAAAGGAGGCAAGCGAGAGCGAAGAGGTGGATGCTGAGACGGCAAATGAGGCGGCAAAAAGCATCGAAACACTCGCGTCCTACACGCTCTGCGAGGCGCAGATCGAAAACATTGTCACGGCCAAGGGGTATGAGGACTGCGTTGTTTTCATGTCGGCGGACGGTGTGAGCGTGGTCGTTTCGACCGGAGAAGAAGGGCTTCAAACCGAGGACGTTGCGCGCATTACGGACATCGTCAAGCAGGAAACCGGGCTCGGCGCAGAAAACATCAGGATCATGGAAGTAAATTAGCTGTTGTATTTTTTGAAAGATGATGGTAAAATACTCTTCGATATGAGCATTCAAGACAAGGAGTGGATATTTGAATGGCTGAAAATCGAGAGTATTTGACCCGCGCCGAAGAAAACGGCAGCATCAGCATTGCAGAAGATGTGGTGGCCGCCATCGCGGCAGATGCCGTTGCCGAGATCGAGGGCGTTGGCTCCATGTGCCAGAATATGACCGAGCAGATCACCGAGCAGTTCACCGGGAAAAAGGGGCTGCGCGGCGTGCGCGCCGAGGTGAGAGACGGCGATATCATCATTGACGTTTACCTGATGGTGCGCTACGGCTATGCCATCCCCGAAACGGCCCGCAAGGTGCAGGACAGCGTGTCCGCCGCGGTGAGCGGCATGACGGGCTACAGCGTCCAGGCGGTCAACGTCCATGTCGGCGGGATCAGCTTCAACTAAGAGAAAGATAAAGGAACAGACGAGATGATTCGCAATACAGCGCGAGAGATCGCAGTGCATCTTGCATACGAACTGAGCTTTACGGATAAAACGCCGGAGGAGCTGCTCGACGAGCGGCTGACGAAGGAATACTTCGATACGCTCAAGGACGAGGACGGTATCTATGAAAAAGCCCCCGGCGCCACGCAGGCGGATTATATCCGCGCCATTGTGACCGGCGTTGCCGAGCACGCACCGGAGCTGGACGGATATATCGCCAAGTACGCCAAGGGGTGGAGCTTCGACCGCATTCCGCTTGTCGCTTCGGCGATCATGCGCGTTGCGATGTATGAGTCTCTCTACCGCAGCGACATTCCGACGCGCGTGGCCGTCAACGAAGCCGTGGAGATCGCCAAAAAGTATGAAACGCCGGAAACGGTGAAGTTCATCAACGGCATTCTCGGCAGCTTTGTGCGCGGTGAGATCAGCGCGGAATAAAGCATTGCCAAAAAGCAGAGTACCGCCAACGCGGCGCTCTGCTTTTCTTCCGTTTTTTAATTATTTTTGCAAAAGAGGTGAAGCGGCGTGGCGCAGGAGCAGATGGTCTTCAGTGTATCGGAAGCAAACAACTTCATCAAGGCGCTGCTCGACGCCGTACCGCAGTTACAGACCATTTTCGTGCGCGGCGAGATCTCCAACTACAAGCTCTATCCCTCCGGCCACCATTATTTTACGCTCAAGGACGAGGGGAGCGCGCTCAGGTGCGTGATGTTCCGCGGCATGGCGTCAAAGCTTCGCTTTCGCCCGGAAAACGGCATGAAGGTCATCGCCTTCGGCCGCATCGGCGTATTCCCGCGCGACGGCGCATATCAGCTCTACTGCTCGGACCTGAGCGCGCAGGGGGTTGGCGATTTGTACGTCGCCTTTGAGCAGCTCAAGGAAAAGCTCAGCAAGGAAGGGCTCTTCGACCCCGCGCACAAAAAGCCGCTGCCGAAATATCCCGCGCGCATCGCCATCATCACCTCGTCGGCGGGTGCGGCGATACACGACATGCTGCGCATTCTGAACGCGCGCTGGCCGATGAGCGAGGTCGTGCTGCTGCCCGTGCGCGTGCAGGGCGCGGAAGCGCCGGCCGAGATCGCGGGCGCGCTGCGCTACGCAAACAAATGGATGGTCGCCGATCTCATCATCACCGGGCGCGGCGGCGGGTCGATCGAGGATTTATGGGCGTTCAACGACGAGCGCGTGGCGCGTGCGATCTACGAATCCGATCTTCCGGTCATCTCCGCCGTCGGACACGAGCCGGACGTGACGATCTCGGATTTTGTTGCCGACGCGCGGGCGTCGACGCCGTCCAACGCGGCGGAGATCGCCGTGCCGGATCAAGAGGAGCTGCGCCGCCGGCTCGGCGCGCTGCAGACGCGCATGGAGCAGAGCGAGCGCAAGCGCGTGAAGAATTTGCGCGAGCAATTTGAAAAAACGGCGCGCAGCCGCGTGCTGCAAGACCCCATGGCGTTTATCGACGACAAGCGGCTGCTGCTCGACTATACGCAGAAAAATCTTGCCTCGCTCGCCCGTCAGCAGACGGCGCATCGCATGCAGCAGTTTGCATCTCTCGCAGCCAAGCTCGATGCACTCAGCCCGCTGAGCGTGCTGGGACGCGGTTACGCCGTAGCGCGCACGGAGGACGGACAGATCCTGCGCACAGCGCAGGACGTCAGCGTCGGAGAGAAGATTGAGGTGCTGCTCGGGCAGGGAAGTCTCAACTGCACGGTAGATGTGTGCAATACGGGAGGATATGACGATGGCAAAAACGTTTGAAGAAAATATCGCGCGGCTCGAAGAGATCGTGGCAGCACTGGAAAAAGGCGATGCAAAGCTTGCCGATTCCCTCAAGCTCTTTGAAGAGGGAACAAAACTTGTGCGCGACTGCGGCGCGATGCTCGATAAGGCTGAGCAGAAGGTTGCAAAGCTATCCAAAGGCGCGGACGGCGCGCCGGTCGAGAGTACATTTGTTTCGGAGGAGTAAGCAATGGAGGAAAAGCAGTTTTCCGCCCGCGTGGCGGAGTACAAGGCGATGGTGGAGGGCTATCTTTCCTCCTGCCTTTCAGAGGCGCAGCGCGCAAGCTATCATAAGCTGACCGAGGCAATGCAATACAGCCTGATGGCAGGCGGCAAGCGGCTGCGCCCGATGCTGGTGCTCGAATTCTGCCGGATCTGCGGGGGAAACGTCGAAAAGGCGCTGCCCGTTGCCTGCGGCATCGAGATGCTGCACACCTATTCGCTCATTCACGACGATCTTCCCGTGATGGATAACGACGATCTGCGCCGCGGCAAGCCCTCGAACCACAAGGTGTTCGGCGAAAGCACGGCGACACTCGCAGGCGATGCGTTGCAGGCGCTGGCGTTCGAAACCGTTCTGTCAGCAGATATTCCCGCGCCGTGCGCACTCAAGTGCGCGAAGCTCCTCGCAAATGCCGCCGGTCACGAGGGAATCTGCGGCGGTCAGGAGCTCGACCTTGCATGGGAAGGGAGAGCACTGAGCGCATCGGAGCTGGAGGAGATCTATCTGCGCAAGACAAGCGCGCTCATTCGCGCGGCGTGCCTGATGGGCGTGGCTGCCGCGGGCGGCACCAAGGAGCAGGAGGAAGCCGCGATCGGCTACGCCGACAACTTCGGCATTGCTTTCCAGATCCGCGACGACATGCTCGATGTGGTGGGCGATGAAGAGACCTTCGGCAAACCCATCGGCTCTGACAGGGAAGAGGGCAAGACCACGTTTGTCGACATTCTGGGACTGAACGGCTGCCTTCGCGTGATCGAAGCGCACAGTGAAAGCGCGGTCGAAGCGCTGTTCGGTCTGGAAAGCACGGATTTCCTGACCCATCTTGTCCGTATTTTCGAAAAACGGGAACAGTAAATATAAATTCTCGTTCAATTCGATAAAAAAACGGGAAATCATGCCAAAGTGTGAATTTGGTGTTGACAAGAGAAAAAGATGGTGCTACGATACGCACATCGAAACGAACCCCACCGGGTGGGAATGATCAAGAGAAAGGATCCATTGGCATGAAGAACCTTTACACTGCCAACTTCATGATGATGCCGATGATGCGCATGTTCAGCATGTGCATGCTTTGTCATGGAGAAAATGGTCATTTCCTTTCTAAAACTGTCTGAGAAGTTCAGCATGAGTGAACGACAGCGGAAGGTCAATGACTTTCCGCTGTTTTTAATTTCCCGAAAGGAGCAGACGATGCGTTTTGAATTGATGAGAGATGACCGAATGTGTCCGCCGGACACTACGGCACGCTGCATTTGAGCGGGACCTGCCGTCCTGCCGATCTTTATTCCTTTTCCATAAACCAATCTATAAAAATCTAATAAACCATCAATAAAAGGAGATCAATCCGATGAAAAAGCATTCTATCAAGCTGACCGCACTGGCTCTTGCACTCGTTCTTACCGCCGCGCTCGCCCTGACCGGCTGCGGCTCCAAAGATGGCGACAGCGCCGCTACCATTCAGATCGCTGTTCCCAACGACACCACCAATGAAGCGCGTGCCCTGCTCCTGCTCGAGAAAAACGGCATCATCAAGCTCGCCGACGGCGCCGGCATCACTGCCACCAAGAACGACATTGTCGAAAATCCGTATGGCGTCGAGATCGTAGAGACCGAGGCCGCGCAGATCCCCAATATTCTGCAGGACGTTGACTACGCCGTCATCAACTCCAACTATGCCATTAACGCAGGTCTGAACCCCGTGGCCGACTCCCTTGTGATCGAGGGTTCCTCCTCTGCTTATGCCAACATTCTGGCCGTGAAGGAAGGCAACGAGAGCTCCGATAAGATCAAGGCGCTCGTCGCCGCGCTTGAGAGCCAGCAGGTCGTCGATTACATCAACGAGAAGTATGACGGCGCTGTCGTCAGCACCGTCGACGATCCGACCGACGGTTACGATGCTTCCGTTGACTATGACGCTCTCGCCGGTGCGACCATCTCTGTTGCTGCTTCCCCGACCCCGCACGCTGAGATCCTCGAGGTTGCCAAGGCGATCCTTGCCGAGAAGAACATCACCCTCGATATCCAGACCTACAACGACTACGTCGTGCCCAACACCGTCGTCGAAGACGGCACCGTGGACGCCAACTACTTCCAGCACACCCCGTACCTTGATGATTTCAATGCCGAGAACGGCACCCACATCGTTTCTGTTGCCGCCATTCACGTTGAGCCCATGGGCCTCTACGGCGGCAAGCAGACCACGCTCGATGCGCTGAGCGCCAAGTAAGAGAGAAAGGAGGGAGCGTTCTTGATCGAACTGAAGCATTTAAGCAAATCCTTCGAAACTGCCGGAGGACGGGTAGACGCGCTCAAGGACGTCTCCCTCACCATACCGGACGGTGACGTTTACGGCATCATCGGCATGAGCGGCGCCGGAAAATCTACGCTCGTGCGCTGCATCAATATGCTCGAGCGTCCGACCGAGGGCGAGGTCATCGTGAACGGACAGCGGCTCGACACGATGACCCCCGCACAGCTGCGCACGGCGCGGCATGACATTACGATGATCTTTCAGCGCTTCAACCTGCTCATGCAGCGAAACTGCCTCACTAACGTCTGCTTTCCGATGGAACTTTCCGGATTGCGGGGAGAGAAGAAGTGGCGTGAGCAGCGGGCGCTGGAGCTTCTCGACATCGTGGGGCTCAAGGACAAAGCCAAGGCCTATCCTGCGCAGCTCTCCGGCGGTCAGCAGCAGCGCGTTGCCATCGCTCGCGCGCTCGCAACAAATCCGAAGGTTCTGCTCTGCGATGAGGCCACGAGCGCGCTCGACCCCAAGACCACGCGCCAGATCCTCGAGCTGATCGGCGACATCAACAAAAAGCTCGGCATCACCGTCGTCATCATCACACACCAGATGAGCGTGGTGAAAGAGGTGTGTAACCACGTTGCCATCCTCGATGACGGCGAGGTGGTGGAGGAGGGGCTTGTTTCGGCGGTCTTCTCCGCGCCCAAGTCTGCGGCGGCACGGCACCTTGTCTTTCCGCGCGGCGCGGACATCGATGTATCCGACCCCCAGCAGCAGCGCCGCATTCGGCTTATCTTCCGCAGCGCAAAGACGACGTCCATTCCGCTCGTCGCCCGCCTTGCGACCGAAGAGGGCATCAGCGCGACGGTCATCTCCGCCACGACGCAGAAGCTCTCCGAAGAAGTCTACGGCGGCATGCTCCTCGGCGTGCCGAACGCGCAGTTTGAGCAGGCAATGGACTTTTTGAGAAGTATCGAAAATCTTCAGGTAGAGGAGGCGAGCGTCGATGTACAGTAATCTCTTTTCTCCGCAGTCGATTGCGGAGCTGACCGCCGCCATGCAGACGCAGTTCCCCAAGGCGATCTGGGAGACCTTTTATGTGACGCTCCTTTCAACGGCACTTGCTGTTGTCATCGGCCTTCCGCTCGGCGTGCTGCTTGTGGCGGGGGAGAAGGGCGGCGTTCTGCCGCTGCCTAAGGCTCTGATGAGCGTTCTGAACGTCATCATCAATCTGCTGCGCTCGATCCCGTTCCTCATCTTAATGATCATGGTTTTCCCGCTCTCGCGCCTCATCATCGGCACGACCGTCGGCACGACCGCGACCATCGTTCCGCTGGTCGTGGCGGCGTTCCCGTTTGTGGCGCGCCTGGTAGAGAGCAGCCTGCGCGAGGTCGACCCCAACATCATCGAAGCCGCGCAGAGCATGGGCGCAACGCCCATGCAGATCATCTGCAAGGTGATGATCCCCGAAAGCGTTCCCTCGCTTTTGCAGAATTTCACCATCGCGCTCACGACCATTCTCGGCTACTCGGCGATGAGCGGCATCATCGGCGGCGGCGGTCTCGGCAAGATCGCCATCGACTACGGTTACTACCGCTACAAGTATCTCGTGATGTTCGCGGCGGTCGTGTTGCTCATCATTCTGGTGCAGATCTTCCAGTCCGTCGGCACGCGTTTGTCCGCCAAGAGCGACAAGCGCCTCAAGAAATAAAACAATATCCTGCAAAGCGCCCCAACCGCATGGTTGGGGCGTTTTTTTGTCATATTGCACCGATTGACAGGCAAACAGCGGGGAATTGTGAAAGCGAAATGCAATAAAAATTGCAAAACGCCTTGTCATGTGAGAAAAGGACTGTTATAATAGATTCAGAATGCAATGCACGTCCTGATGATTTGCATATTTTTTATGGAGAAATTGCGTGAACAGCTTTCAAGAACTTCTCCGGTCCATCGACTGGGGCTCGCTGACCGACGCGCTTTTGCGCGTGCTCGGCGTCTTTTTATGTTTGACGGTGCACGAAACCTGCCACGGTCTTGCAGCCCTGGCTCTCGGCGACCCGACGGCCAAACGTGAACACCGACTAAGCTTGAATCCGCTGCACCACATCGACTGGTTCGGTTTAGCCGCGATGTTGCTTGTCGGCTTCGGCTGGGCAAAGCCCGTGCCGGTCGATATGCGGTATTTTAAAAAGCCCAAGCAGGGTATGGCGCTCACGGCGCTCGCGGGGCCGGTATCGAATCTGATGCTGGCGGTCTTGCTGCTGCTCGGCGCGCGCATCACGATCGCGCACTACGTTGACACGGCTTTTTGCATCGCACTTTTGAATTTTCTTGCGAGGACAGCGTACATGAGCGTCGGTTTGGGGCTTTTCAACCTCATTCCGATCTCGCCGCTCGACGGGTCGAAGGTGCTCTTTGCCTTTCTGCCCGACCGCGCGTATCTGACGCTGATGCGATATGAAAAGTACGGCATGGTGCTGCTTTTTCTGCTTGTCTGGCTCGGCGTGGGGGACAATATCCTCGGCGAGGGCATTTACCGCGTATACGGGCTGCTGGTCGATCTGATCGTATATTAAATAAAGAGAGGAATGTCATGGACAATCCCGTTTTCAAGCTGGAAGGCGTGGTGCATGAGCGCAGCGCGGAAGCGCTGCAGGACTTTGAAGGCCCGCTCGATCTCATTCTCTTCCTGCTTTCGAAAAATAAAATAGAGATCCAGGACATTCCGATCGCGCTCATTCTGGAGCAGTATCTCGCCTATCTCAAGCAGCGCAAACAGCTCGACCTTGAAGTGGCGAGCGAGTTCATCACAATGGCGGCGCATCTGATGTACATCAAAACGCGGATGCTCCTCTCGCTCGAGGACGAGCAGGCGCAAAGCGAGATGGACGAGCTGATCGCATCGCTCAAAGAGCGCGCGCAGAAGGATACCTACCTTCGCATCAAGACGCTGACGGAGACGCTCGGCCCGATGGGAGAATTCGGCCGCAGCATCACAACGCGCGATCCCGAGCCCATGCAGCGCGGCAAGATCTATGAATACAGCCATGAAAAGGCTGACCTTGTGCTTGCCATGCAGGCGATCGCGGCGCGCGGAGAAAAACTGGACGCGCCGCCGAGTGCGGCGCTGAGCGAGATCGTTCGCCGCGAGCCGTATCCTGTCAAGGGCAAGGCGGAGGAGATCCTGCGCCGACTGAAGGAATACGGCATGACGCGCTTTCAGCTGCTGTTTCGCGGCAGCCGCAGCCGCAGTGAGATCGTAGCGACGTTTATCGCCGTTTTGGAACTTTGCCGCGAGAAGGTCATTCATCTGGCCGGTTCCGACACAGACTGCACCGTTGCCTGCGGGGACGACGCCCCCGAGAGCATCAATTTATAAAAAGCGAGGAACGCTATGTCTTTGGAATCTTTGGACCTGCGCGAGGTTGAGTCGGCCATCGAGGGCATTTTGTTCGCCAGCGGCGAGCCGCTTGCGATCGACCGCATCTGTCTTGCGCTGGATCTCGACCGGCCGACAGCGGAGCAGGTGCTGCAAAAGCTCGGCGACTATTACGCCTTTGAGCGCCGCGGCATCCGCCTCATTCGCATGGAGGACAGCTATCAGCTCTGCTCATCACCGGATTATGCGGATGTGATCCGCAAGGCGTTTGAGATCCGCAAGACCGCCAAGCTCTCTCAACCCGCGCTGGAGGTGCTGACGATCATTGCCTATTATCAGCCCACGACCCGCGCCTATGTCGATCAGGTGCGCGGGGTGGACAGCTCCTACACCGTGGGCCTTCTCTTAGAGCGCGGGCTTATCGAAGAGTGCGGGCGTCTTCAGGTGCCGGGGCGGCCGAGGCTGTACCGCACAACAAAAAAATTCCTGCGCGATTTTCACCTTGGGTCGCTTGAGGAACTGCCTGAAATGCCGGGGCTTGAAGCCGACGGTCAGCTCCGTATGACGGACGACGGCACAATCCTCGATCCCGGCAGCCTCGCGGCGAAGGAAGAGGCGCCCCTTACAAACGAAGAGCACTGACAGATCGCTGACGAACGATTGAGAAGAGGGAGGTGGTCGATTGACTGCGTTAAAAGTGATCGGAATCATCCTGCTGATCTTTCTTCTGATCGGATTTCTCCGCGTGGGCGCGCTGCTGCGGTTCGGACAGGAGTTGAACCTGCGGCTCTCGGTCGGCCCGTTCCGCTTCACACTGCTGCCGGCAAAGGAAAAAAAGGAAACGGCGCAGGAGGCGGCAAAAACAAAAAAAGAGGAAGAAAAGCGCGCGGAAAAGAAAAAGCGCGGCCTTCCCAAACTCACAAAAGAAGAGAAAAAGGATCTCATCTCCACGGCACTTTCTGCGCTCAGAGAATCGGCGAGGCGCGCCTGCAAGCGCCTTCGTATCGACCCGCTGGAGATTCTTGTCGTCTTTGGCGGCAGCGACCCGGCGGAGATCGCGCAGACCTATGGCTATGCAAACGCCATGATGTGGGGGCTGATGCCGCATTTAGAGGATATTTTTCTGATCCCGGAACCCTCGCTGCACCTGCGCATGGATTACAGCGCGGAAAAAACGCGCGCAGAGGGAAGCGTCGGCTGCTCGCTTCGCATCCGCGATGGGCTGCGCATCCTCATTGCGTTGCTGTGGCCGCTGCTTAAATGGTATCTGCGCTATAAAAAGGCGCATAAAAACGACGCTCCCGCGGAAAAACCAACGGAGAGCGCACAACCGAACCACGAACACAATGAAAAAATGACAGCATAATAAAGAAAGGACGAACCACATGGAAAACATCGAAAAGAAAACGCCGCTCAATGACCTTATGGACACCACGATGGACAAGATCCGTGATATGGTCGATTCCAACACCATCATCGGCGAGCCGATCCAAACGCCCGACGGCGTGACCGTCATTCCCGTTTCCCGCGTGAGCTTTGGCTTCGGCGCGGGCGGCGGCGACTATGGCAAGACCGACACCGCGCGCTTTGGCGGCGGCGCGGGCGCAGGCGTCAAGGTCGACCCCGTTGCCTTCCTTATCGTCAAGGACGGCATGACGCGCGTGATGCCCGTGGCTATGCCTGCGGCAACAACGGTCGACCGCGTGCTCGATCTCGTGCCGGAGGTTCTTGACCGCATGCAGAATTTCGTGGACAAGAAGAGAGAAGAGAAAGATATTTACTGAATTCGGGCATAATATGGGCATTCTGAAACAAGGAGTGATCCCATGCCGCATTCTGCCCGATGCATTGCCGTATTTTCCATTGCTGTTCTTTTGCTGGCAAGTGGTTTGACCTGTCAGGCATCGGCACCCGAGCCTGCCGCTGCCGCTTACGTTCTGATGGAGGCGGACAGCGGGCGGGTGCTGGCGTCGCGCAATGAAACGCAGGAGCGCAGCATCGCAAGCACGACGAAGATCATGACCTGTCTTGTCGCGCTGGAACACAGCACGCTCACAGACAAAGTCACGGTCAGGCGCGAGCACTTACGCGAAGGCTCGTCCATGTATCTTGCCGAGGGCGAATCGCTTACGATGGAAGAGCTTCTCTACGGGCTGATGCTGCCGTCCGGCAACGACGCGGCGGAGTGCATCGCCGCTTACTGCGGCGGAAGCGGCGGCAGTAAGCAGTTCATCGCCTGGATGAACGAAAAAGCAGCGTCGCTTGGCATGACGCACACAGCATTTTTGAATCCGAGCGGGCTTGATGAAGCGGGGCACGGCTCCTGTGCCCTTGATATGGCGCGCCTTGCGGCCTACGCCATGCAGGATCCGACATTTGCGCGTATCGTCTCGACGCGCACGGCATGTGTTGGCGCGCGCACGATGACCAACCACAATAAACTGCTCGCTTCGTATCCGGGCTGCATCGGTCTCAAGACCGGCTACACCGGCGATGCGGGACGCACGCTCGTCACCTGTGCCGAGCGCGGCGGGATGCGCCTTGTCGCCGTCACACTGTATGATGGCAGCGATTGGGCGGATCACGCGGCGCTCTACGACTATGGTTTTTCGGCGTATCACCTGTGCTGCGGCGCGAAAAAGGGCGAAACTTACGGCAGCGTGAACGCTGCGGGGGAAGCGGTCGCCGCTGTGGCGGCAGAGAGCTTTTGTTATCCTGTTACGGATGGAGAATCGCTGAGCGTGCGCGCCGAGCTGCCGCAGGCTGTTGCCGCACCCGTACAAAAGGGACAAAAACTCGGTACACTCGTCATCTCCTGCGGAGAGCGCACGGTTGGAACGATCGACCTTGTGAGCGCGCGCAGCGTGCAGGCACAGGGAAGCAAGGAAAAAACGGAAAAGAAGAAAACGCTGGCGGAAACGCTCTGGCAGTTTCTGTCGGCGGGGTAAGGGGGGATCTTTCTGGCCGAGGCAAGAATTCAAAAACTGATCGCCGAATCGGGGCTCTGCTCCCGGCGCACCGCCGAGCAGTGGATCGCCGCCGGGCGCGTGTGCGTGAACGGCGAGACAGCGTTCATCGGGCAGAAGGCCGATCCCGACTCTGACCGCATCACGGTCGACGGCAAGCCCCTTTCGCAGGAGGGGGAAAAGCGCTATCTCATGCTCAACAAGCCGCGCGGCTATGTCTGCACGCTCTCGGACGAAAAGGGACGGCCGACGGTCGCCGAGCTTGTGCGAGGCTGCGGCGAGCGTGTCTATCCCGTCGGTCGGCTCGACCTCGATTCCGAGGGGCTGCTGCTGCTGACAAACGACGGCGAATGGATGCATCATTTGCTGCACCCTCGCTATGAGGTGAACAAGACCTATGAGGTCAGCGTCGCGGGAGCGGTCAGAGGCGCGCAGGAAGCGCTCTCTTCGATGACGCAGCTCGATGGCGAGCCCGTTCGGCCCACACAGGTGCGCGTATTGCGGCAGGGGAGGGACACCGCGCTTCTCTCCATCACCATCCATGAAGGAAAAAACCGGCAGATCCGGCGCATGTGCGCCGCCGCCGGATTGCACGTCAAGCGCCTCAAGCGCGTGCAGGAGCACACGCTCAAGCTCGGGGATCTTCCCGAAGGCGCATGGCGCGACCTAACGGAGCAGGAACTCCTTGCAACAAAATCAAAGTAACAGAGGACGATCTTATGACGAAGAATATTTTACATAATATCGAAAAGAACATGAGCAGCTTTTCCAAGGGGCAAAAGCTCATCGCCCGCTTTATTCTGGAAAACTACGACAAGGCCGCCTTTATGACAGCCAGCAGACTCGGCAAGACCGTGCAGGTCAGTGAATCGACCGTTGTGCGTTTTGCCACCCAACTCGGCTACGAGGGCTATCCGAGCATGCAGCGGGCATTGCAGGAGATGATCCGCGGCAAGCTCACGAGCATTCAGCGCATTCAGGCGTCCGATGGCGAGCTTGCCGGCTCCGATCTGATGACGAACGTTTTGCAGCGCGATATGGAAAAGATTCGCATGGCCATCGACCAGACCGACGGGGCGGAGTTCGAGCGTGTGGTCGACACGATCATCGGCGCGCGCCGCATTTACATTGTGGGTTTCCGTTCCTCCTCGTTCCTTGCAGGGTACTTAAATTTCTATTTCCGTCTGATCTTCGACAACGTCACCCTGGTCAACGGCGGTGCGGCTGGCTCGTTCGACCAGCTCTTCCGCGTCTCCAAGGACGATGTGGTCATCGGCATCTGCTTCCCGCGTTACAGCGAGCTTGCGCTCAAGACCATCCAGTTTTCGCGCGACCGCGGCGCGACGATCGTCGGCGTGACGGACAGCGAGATGTCGCCCATCAATCAGATGTCCAACTGCTCGCTGCTCGTGCGCAGCGAGATGATCTCTTTCGTCGACTCGCTCGCAGCCCCGATGAGCATGCTCAACGCGCTCATTCTGGCCGTTGCCAACAAGAAGGGCGCGGACATTTCCGCAACGTTCTCCGAACTTGAGCACATCTGGGAGCGCTTCGACATTTTTGGCAAGATCGAAGATGAATAAGGAAATCGTTGTGATCGGCGGCGGCGCAGGCGGCATGATGGCCGCGATCTGCGCCGCGCGTAAGGGCGCTTCGGTAACGCTGCTCGATCCGAATGAGCGCCTTGGCAAAAAAGTAAACATCACCGGCAAGGGACGCTGCAATGTGACCAACGAGAGCGGCTGCGAAGAGCTGCTTGCCCACGTGCCGCAGAACCCGCGGTTTTTGTATTCCGCGTTTTCCCGCTTTGACGGTCATGCCGCCATCGACTTTTTTGAAGGCCTCGGCGTGCCGCTCAAGGTAGAGCGCGGCAAGCGCGTGTTTCCGGTATCCGACCGTTCGTTCGACATCACTGCCGCGCTTGAGCGCGAGCTCAAGCGTCTGCGCGTCAAGCTCGTGCGCGACCGTGCACTCGATGTTTTGCTTGATGACGGGCATGTTGCCGCCGTCAGGGGCGAAAAGGGGAACTATCCCGCCGCTGCCGTCGTTTTGGCGACGGGCGGCGTATCGTATCCCGCAACAGGTTCAACGGGCGACGGTTTTCGCATGGCGGAGTCTCTCGGCCACACGGTCACGCCGCTGCGCGGCTCGCTTGTTCCGCTTGAGGCGCGCGAATGCGCCCTTTTGCAGGGGCTGAGCCTCCGGAACGTTGCACTGACGGTCTATGAAAACAATAAGAAGATCCATTCGGATTTTGGTGAAATGCTCTTTACGCACTTTGGCGTAAGCGGGCCGCTCATTCTTTCTGCGAGCGCGCACATGCGGCATTTCGACAAAAAGCAGTACCGGCTGGAGATCGACCTCAAGCCCGCGCTCGATGAGCAGATGCTCGACAAGCGCTTGCTGTCAGACTTTGAAAAACACGCCAACAGCGACTTCTGCAACGTGCTCGGAGCGCTCCTGCCGCAAAAGATGATCGACGAATTCATCGACCGCTCGGGCATCCCGCCGCACGAGAAGGTGCATGACATCACGCGCGCGCAGCGCGAGCGCGTCCGCACGCTTTTAAAGCATTGGACGGTCAACGTCACCGCGCCGATGCCGGTTGAAAACGCCATCGTTACCTCCGGCGGCGTGAAGGTGGGGGAGATCAATCCGAAAACTATGGCGTCGAAAAAGATCAAAGGGCTGTACTTCGCCGGAGAGATCATCGACGTGGACGCCTACACGGGCGGCTACAATTTGCAGATCGCCTGGGCGACCGGCAAGGCGGCGGGCGAGGCCGCCGCAGACGCGCTGCACGCAGAGTGAAGCGCGCATCATCTATGTAGAGAGGGAAGAACCAAACCAATGAAAGAGCATTTTTCCATTGCCATCGACGGCCCCGGCGGCGCGGGTAAGAGTTCGCTTGCCAAAGCCGTCGCCAAAAAGCTGAGCATTCTGCATGTCGATACGGGTGCAATCTACCGTACCATCGGCTATGCGGCATTTGCGCGCGGACTGAACGCCAAGGACGAGTCTCAGATCGCGCCGCTGCTCAAGACGATCCGCATCGACATGGCCTTCGACGAAGCGGGCAGGCAGAAGATGCTGCTTGACGGCAAGGACGTGAGCCGCGAGATCCGTCTGCCGGAAATTTCAATGTATGCCTCGAACGTTTCGGCACTGCCGTGCGTTCGCGCGTACCTGCTTGAAATGCAGCGCGACATTGCGCGCAAAAGGAGCGTCATCATGGACGGACGCGACATCGGTACGGTCGTGCTGCCGGACGCGGATCTGAAGATCTACCTGACGGCTTCCGCCGAGGAGAGAGCGCGCCGCCGCTGTCTGGAGCTTTCCGAGCGCGGCACGCCCGAGCCCTATGAAACAGTGCTGCGCGAGATCAACGAGCGTGACGAGCAGGACATGCACCGCGCCATCGCGCCGCTGCGCGAGGCGGCAGATGCCGTGCGCCTTGATACCTCGGCGCTCAACTTTGACGAAAGCGAGCAGGCTTTGCTCAAACTCATTCAGGAGAAATTGAAATGATGCACCGTATCTTCTTTGCGTTTATCTGGATCATCGGTCGGGTGCTTTTGTGGATCTACCGCGTGGACGTCAAGGGACTTGAAAATCTGCCCAAGCACAGCGTGCTGCTGTGCCCGAACCATTCAACGGACTTAGACCCCGTGCTCATCGGCCTGTGCCTGCCGCTCGACTACCATCTGCACTTTATGGCCAAGGCCGAGCTCTTCGACAACCGCGCGCTCGCGTGGCTCATCCGCACGCTCGGCGCATTTCCCGTCCAGCGCGACGGCAAGGATATCCAGTCCATCAAGACCGCGATGCAGGTGCTCCACAAGGGTGAGAATCTTCTGATCTTCCCCGAGGGGACGACAATCCGCAACGGCGTCGGCTATCACGACGGACTCCCCGCGCACGCGCACGCGGGCATCGCGATGATCGCCGTGCGCACGGGTGCAATGCTCGTGCCTGTCTTTTGCGACGGGCAGAAGAAGCTCTTTCACAAAACGCGCATCATCTTTGGTGAGCCGTACACGCCCGAAGTCACGGGCCGGCGCGGCACATCGGAGGAACTGCAGGCCATCGCTGATGAAATGCTGCGCCGGGCGTATGCCCTCGGCGGCCAGCAGGTGGGGGGCGCTCCGCTGTGAAAGTCATCTTGGCTGAGACCGCCGGTTTTTGCTACGGCGTGGAGCGTGCGGTGAAGCTTGCGCAGGAAACGGCAAAAGCGCGCGGCGGCGCAATGCTCGGCAGCATCGTGCATAACGCAGGTGTTGTGCATGAGATCGAAGCGCGCGGTATGCGCCTTATCACCTCTCCCGAACAGGCAAGAGCAGGGGAGACCGTGCTCATCCGCGCCCACGGCGAGCCGAGGGAAACGCTGGAGCGGCTGCAAGAGCGCGGAGCGGAAGTCGTGAGCGCCGTATGCCCGCACGTTGACCGTATCCGGAAGCTTGCCCGGCAGGCGGAGGACGAGGGACGGCGCGTCATCCTGATCGGCGAGCGAAATCACCCCGAGGTGGAGGGCATCGCCGGTTGGTGCAAAGAGCCGCTCATCTTCGAAAATGTGCAGGAAGTTGAGGATTTTCTTAAAGATCGACCGGATTTTGCCTGTTTGCCCAGTATTTTGCTGGCGCAAACGACCTGTATTCGTGCGCTTTGGGAAAGTTGCGTGAATTTTCTAAAAAAAGAGTGTACAAATCTGAAAATCAATGATACAATATGCAATGCTACGCAGAAACGTCAAACTGAGGCGGCAGAACTTTCCGCCAAGGTGGACGCGATGGTGGTTGTGGGCGACCGAAGAAGCGCCAATACAAGGCATTTGACCGAGATTTGCAGAGAGAACTGCGGGAGAGTCCTCCAGATCGAATCCGCAGACGAGCTCTCACCGGAATTCTTTTCCGGATGCCGTGTGGCGGGACTGACAGCCGGCGCATCTACTCCTGCGAGTATCATTATGGAGGTATTAACAACAATGACGGAAGAAAACATCAACACCACTACCCCTGAAACCAGCGAATCCTTTGAAGAACTGCTTGAAAAGTCTTTCAAGACTCTTAATACAGGAGATAAGGTGACCGGTATCGTGACCGCGATCGGCACGACCGAGATCCAGGTCGACGTCGGCTGCAAGCAGGCAGGCTACATCCCTGTTTCTGAGCTGAGCAGCGACCCCGACGTGAAGCCCGAGGACGTCGTCAAGGTCGGCGACGAGATCGAAGCTTATGTTGTCCGCGTCAACGACGTGGAAGGCTATGCCACCCTTTCCAAGAAGCGTCTCGACGCTGTCAAGCTTTGGGAAGACATTGAGACCGCCGTTGAGGACAAGACCGTTCTCGAAGGCACCGTGACCGAAGTGAACAAGGGCGGCATTGTCGTCTCTGTCAAGGGCGTGCGCGTCTTCGTGCCCGCTTCCCAGAGCGGTCTGCCCAAGGATTCCGACCTTGGCCAGATGGTCAAGCAGAAGGTCAAGCTCCGCATCACCGAGGTCAACCGTGCCCGCCGCCGCGTGGTCGGTTCCATCAAGTCCGTGCTCAACGAGGAGCGTCAGGCTGCTCAGGCCGCCGTTTGGGAAGGCATCGAGGTCGGCAAGCACTACGACGGTGTCGTGAAGTCCATGACCTCTTACGGCGTGTTTGTTGACATCGGCGGCGTGGACGGCATGGTTCACATCTCCGAGCTGAGCTGGAGCCGCATCAAGAACCCCGCCGAGGTCGTTTCCATCGGCGATCACCTCGACGTGTACGTCATCTCCTTCGATCCCGAGAAGCGCAAGATTTCCCTCGGCGTCAAGGATCGCACCCAGAACCCCTGGGACGTGTTCATGAACACCTACAAGGTCGGCGACGTTGCCAACGTGCGCATCGTCAAGCTGATGACCTTCGGCGCCTTCGCTGAGGTCGTTCCCGGCGTGGACGGTCTGATCCACATCTCCCAGATTGCTGACCGCCGCATCGACAAGCCCTCCGACGTTCTGTCCGAAGGCCAGATGGTCGACGCGAAGATCACCGCCATCGACGAGGAGAAGAAGAAGATCTCCCTCAGCATCCGTGCTCTGCTCGGCGGCGAGGAAGAGGCTCCTGTCGAGGAGTAATCTCTCTGAATTGAAAAAGGGCAGGCTTTTGCCTGTCCTTTTTTATTGTCATTTGCGCAGAAAGTCTTTCCAAATGCGACGCGGTATGGTATACTTGTTAAAGTTTCGACACTGACCCGAAATGTCCAACATTTATACATACAGGAGGAACTTATCCATGGATTACGCAGGGCTTTATCAGAAGAAGCTGACCTCTGCCGAAGAAGCCGTCAAGGTCGTCAAGAGCGGCGACTGGGTCGACTACGGCTGGTGCACCAACCACCCCTACACGCTCGACAAGGCGCTTGCAGCGCGCCAGAGCGAGCTCAAGGACATCAAGGTGCGCGGCGGCGTGACAATGTGGATGCCCGAGATCTGCAAAGCAGAGGACGCCGGCGAGCACTTCACCTGGCACTCCTGGCATTGCAGCGGCATCGACCGCAAGATCATCGCCAAGGGCATGGGCTATTTCTCTCCGATGCGTTACAGCGAGCTGCCGCGCTTCTACCGCGACGGCAACGTTCATGTTGACGTCGCCATGATCCAGGTCACGCCGATGGACAAGCACGGCAACTTCAGCTACGCGCTCGCGTCCTCTCATCTGGCTGACATGCTCGACACTGCCAAGACCGTCATCGTTGAAGTCAACGAGAACCTGCCGTGGGTCTACGGCCTCACCGGCTGCGAGATCAACATCAAGGACGTTGACATGGTCGTGGAGGGTGAGAACCCGCCCGTGGCGCAGCTCGGCGCGGGCGGCGCCCCCACTGAGGTCGACACCGCAGTTGCCAACCTTGTCGTACCCCAGATCCCGAACGGCGCGTGCCTGCAGCTCGGCATCGGCGGCATGCCCAACACCATCGGTTCGATGATCGCCCAGTCTGACCTCAAGGATCTGTCCGTTCACACCGAGATGTACGTCGACGGCTTTGTCGATATGGCGCTCGCCGGCAAGATCACCGGCAAGCACAAGAATCTCGACAAGGGCCGTCAGGTCTTCGCCTTTGCCGCCGGTACGCAGAAGCTCTATGACTACATGGATCGCAACCCCGACGTCATGGGCGCACCGGTCGATTACACGAACGACGTGCACGTCATCTCTATGATCGACAACTTCATCTCCATCAACAACGCCATCGACTGCGACCTCTTCGGTCAGGTCAACGCCGAGTCCGCCGGCATCAAGCACATCTCCGGCACGGGCGGCCAGCTTGACTTTGCGATGGGCGCTTATCTCTCCAAGGGCGGCAAGAGCTTTATCTGCATGTCCTCGACCGTCACGGGCAAGGACGGCACGGTCAAGAGCCGCATCGTCCCCACGCTGACGCCCGGCTCCATCTGCACCGACCCGCGCTCCTGCACGCATTACATCGTCACTGAGTACGGCATGGTCAACCTCAAGGGTCTTTCCACCTGGGAGCGTGCCGAGGCGCTCATCGGTATCGCGCATCCCGACTTCCGCGAGCAGCTCATCGCCGACGCGGAGAAGATGCACATCTGGCGCCGCAGCAACAAGTAAGAAAATCTCGTTCTTCCGTCACGGGGGCTTTCCGATTCTGGAAAGCTCCCGTTTTTTCAAAAATGCAGTGAGTTTCCATTTTTATGCGATATTTCATCAAAAGTTGCTTGAAAATGACGGCAAAGTAAGTTATACTATGTATGGAGAATTGGCTTCTTTTTGTTCCATCGCATGGAATACAGGACGAATGCCGAAAAGGCGTTCTGTCAGAAGGGAGGTGGGCATAGAATGTTTCAAGTGGGAGATAAGGTCGTGCACCCAATGCATGGCGCCGGAGTGATCGACAGCATTGTCCGCGAGAAAATCAGCGGCAAGGCAATGGAGTTATACGTCTTCAAAATGCCCATTTCCGGGCTGACGCTCAAGATTCCGACCGAGAATTCCGCTGCCATCGGGATCCGTGCCATCAAGTCCAGAAGTGAGATCGAAGCGGTCATCGCGCACATTCCCAAGCTTAGCATCGATATGACGTCGAACTGGAACCACCGCTACCGCGAAAATATGGATCGGCTGAAAAGCGGCGATCTTGGCGAGGTTAGCGCCGTCATCAAGGCGCTCATGCACCGCGACAGCACGCGAGGGCTTTCCAACGGCGAGCGCAAGATGCTGCACATCGCCAAGCAGATCCTCGTGTCAGAGATCGTTCTGGCAGAAGACGTGGAGTATCCCGAGGCTGAGGGGCGTGTCAACGCCGCGATGCTATTAAAGGAGAGCGATTGAGCCAATGAGCCTGCTGCAAAAGATGTTTGGCAAGCGCCGGAAGCAGACGCGTCCCTACTGTGCCGCATTGATCGCCGCAGCGGGAAGCTCCACGCGCTACGGCGGGGAAAATAAGCTGCTGCAGCCGCTTGACGGGATCCCGGTGCTTGTGCGCACGCTGCTCGCCATCGACAGCGCACAGGGGATCGACGAGATCATCATTGCTGCGCGGGAGGACGAGCTGCTGCATGATGCAGAGCTTTGCAAAGCTTTCGGCATCAGAAAACCCGTGAAGGTCATCGTCGGCGGTGCAACGCGCACGGAGTCCGTGCTGCGTGCGGCGCTCGAGGCATCGCCCGAAGCGGAGTTTTTTGCTGTGCAGGACGGGGCTCGTCCATTGGTCACACCGGCGCTTATCGACGAAGTGATCGCTGCGGCGTGGACGCATTTGGCTGCCGCGCCTGCCATTCCGGTACGCGATACCATCAAGGTCGCGCACAACGCGCTGGTCGAGCGTACACCGGATCGCAGCACCCTTTTTGCCGTGCAGACGCCGCAGGTCTTTTCTGCCGACCTTTTGAAGGCGGCGCTCCAGTCCGCTCTGACGGACGGCGCCACCATTACGGACGATTGCTCTGCTGTGGAGCGAATCGGCAAGGAAGTTTACTTGACAGAGGGCAGCGAAGAAAACCTGAAGATCACAACGCCGCTTGACCTTGTGATCGCAGAAGCGATTTTACAGCGCAGAGGGGAATGATTCGTTCCCCTCTGCCTTTTCTTGAAGAAAGGGTAGAACGATGACAAATCTACGCATTGGACACGGCTACGACGTCCACCGCCTGACAGAAGGCCGTGCACTGATTTTAGGCGGCGTGACGATCCCCTACGAAAAGGGCTTGCTCGGCCATTCGGACGCCGATGTGCTGACGCATGCCGTGATGGACGCATTGCTCGGCGCAGCCGCGCTGGGCGACATTGGAAAGCTTTTCCCTGATTCTGCCGACGAATTTGCCGGCATTTCCAGTATGGAGCTGCTGCGGCGGGTGAAGCGCTGCCTTTCCGACGAGGGCTATACCGTCGTCAATGTGGACGCGACGGTTCTGGCGCAGGCGCCCAAGCTCGCGCCCTACCGCAAGCAAATGCGCGCGAACATCGCAGAGATGCTGGAGACCGACGTTTCGCGCGTGAGCGTGAAGGCAACGACGGAGGAGCGCCTCGGCTTCACCGGCAGCGGCGAGGGAATGGCGGCGCATGCCGTCGCACTGCTTGAACGCACAGAAAACTGAATCACGATCCCTTCGGACGGACACTTTAAGAAAAGTGCCCGTCCCTTTTCGTCCGCACACCGCCGCTGCGCGCGCATATCATGCGGTGAGGGGGAATCGGTATGGACTATTATCTCTTCGCCGCACGCTCTGTCACCCACGCCCAACGCATGGCGCGGCTGTTGAGCGATGAGGGCGTTCCTGTTAAAATCCGCCGCGCCGGCAACGCGATCACCGGGCATGGCTGCGGCTACACCTTGGAGGTTTCCGCCAAGTATTTTGCGCGCGCCGCACAGGCCTGCCGCGCGGGCGGTGTGCTGCCGGTCAAGGCACTCCTGAGCTCAAACGGGACGATGCGGGAGGTGGCGCTATGATCTACCTTGACAACGCCGCCACGACCTTTCAAAAGCCTGCCGCGGTGCAGCGGGCCGTCATGCAGGCGATGCGCACGATGAGCTCGCCCGGACGCGGCGGTTATGCCGCGGCACAGCAGGCGGAAGAAACGCTGTTTCGCTGCCGCAGTGCGGCGGCGGCACTTTTCTCTGTGCCATCGGTCGAGCAGGTCGTCTTTACGATGAACGCGACGCACGCTCTGAATATTGCCATCAAGAGTCTCGTCCGTCCCGGCGGACGGGTCGTTATCTCGGGCTATGAGCACAATGCTGTCACGCGGCCGCTGCACGCATTGGGTGCTGAGGTCATCGTCGCCGCAGCGCCGCTTTTTTCGCCGCCGGAGACCGTGTCCGCCTTTGAACGCGCGCTTGCGCTCAGACCCGACGCCGCGGTCTGCACGCATGTATCGAACGTTTTCGGCGACATTTTGCCCATCGAGCGGATCGCACAGCTCTGCCGCCGCGCAGACGTACCGCTCATCATCGACGCTTCGCAGTCCGCCGGTGCGCTGCCGCTCGACTTCTCTGCACTTCGTCCGGCGTTTGTTGCCATGCCGGGACACAAAGGGCTCTATGGCCCACAGGGAACAGGTCTGCTGCTCTGCGGCCACGATGTGCTGCCGCTTCTGGAAGGCGGCACGGGCAGCGCGTCCCTCCGGCAGGAAATGCCGGACTTTCTGCCCGACCGGTTGGAGGCCGGCACGCACAATGTTCCCGGCATTGCCGGACTTGAAGCCGGGATCTCCTTTGTGCGCGCGCAGCGGCAGGAGCGTATCCTGCATCACAGCCGCGCGCTCATCCGAAAGGCAGGGGAGGGGCTGCAAAGGATCCCGCGCGTTCACGCCTTTCTCTCGCCGAATGCAGGAGCGCAGGCAGGCGTTTTATCCTTTTGCATGGAGGGGCTTTCGCCCGAGGCACTTGCCGAGCTTCTTTCTGCCCGCGGCTTTGCGCTGCGCGCGGGGCTGCACTGCGCACCCTTTGCGCACAAAACAGTGGGAACACTGCCGGAGGGAACGGTGCGCCTGAGTGTTTCCGCCTTTAATCGCGAAAGTGAGATCGACCAGTTTCTTTCTTCTCTGCACGCCATTGCGGCACGACACACAAAAAACTGAGATTTCATAGAAAATTCATCGCTCTACCGTTGCATTTTAGAGTGTTTCATATTAGAATAAGTAATAACTATTGCTTAAGGGGAGCGTGCCTATGGAATTTGTCATGCCGGTCCTGGAAGGCGCGTGGCGCTATGTGCTCACACTCAGGATCTCTGACTATCTCGATATTGCGCTGATGGCGTATGCGATCTACTGGCTTTTGAAGCTTGTCGGCACGTCCAAAGTCGAGAGCGTCGGCAAGGTGATCCTGCTGTTTCTGTTGGCACTGATGCTTTCGGATGCGTTTTCGCTCAACGGGATATACTTCCTTTTGAGTCATATTCTCTCCCTTGGTGCATTGGCGCTCATCGTGCTGTTCCAGCCGGAGATCCGGCACCTGATCGACCAGCTCGGTTCGAGCCGCTGGCGCTCATTCAATCCCTTTGCCCGCACGCAGCAGGTCTCCGCGATCGAGAATGCCATTGCGCAGACGGTGCTTGCCTGCACGGAAATGTCCAACTCCCGCACTGGCGTCCTCATCGTTTTCGAGCGTGAGATGGCGCTGGACGACGTCGCCCGCACGGGTACGATCGTCGACGCGCGCGTGAGCAGCGAGCTTTTGAAGAATATCTTCTTCGTCAAGGCCGCGATGCACGACGGCGCAGTTATCATGCGCGACGGACGGCTGCTTGCAGGCGGGTGCATGCTGCCGCTGTCTAAAAACGTAAACCTGAGCCGCGACCTCGGCATGCGCCATCGCGCGGGCATCGGCATCAGCGAGAATTCCGATGCGGTCGTCGTCATTGTTTCAGAGGAGACCGGCACGATCTCCGTTGCCATCGGTGGACTCTTAAAGCGCCACCTGATGCCGGAAACGCTCGAAAAGCTGCTCATCAATGAGCTGATCCCGCAGGAACCGGAGCAGCAGGACAATAGATTCCGCGCACGGCTTTTGAAGCTCCTCGGCGCCGGAAAGGGGGACAGTGACGATGAAAAATAAACGTCGTAAGATCTTCTATGTCGCCCTGTCCATTCTCATCGCGGCAACGATCTGGTTCTACGTGAACAACAAGGAATCCGTTACCGTGTACGTCCATGATGTGCCGATCGAGTTTCTCAACGAGGACACGTCGCTTGCTGACAAGGGGCTGATGCGCATCAGCGGGGACGAAGAAACCACCGTTGATCTGAAGCTCCAGATGCCGCGCAACGTTGCTTTTTACTTCGACACGAGCGAGCTGCACCTTGTGAGCGATCTTTCCTCTGTCACCTATGCGGGCAAGCAGTCCGTTTCCTACACGATCCTGCTTCCCTCCAACGTCTCATCGAGCAGCGTCAAAATCGAATCGCCGACCATCCGCACCACGCAGGTCGAGATCGGCGAGCTGAGCAAGAAGGACGTCGAGATCCGCTGCAAGGTCGTCGGCAACGTAGCCGAGGGCTATATCGCCGGCACCATTCAGCTTCTTCCCGAAACGCTCGAGGTGCGCGGCCAGCAGACCGATATCATGCAGATCAGCTATGCGCAGATCACGCTCGACATTGAAGATGCGACCGCCACGGTCGTAAAGCTCCTGGATTATACGCTCTACGACTTCAACGATCAGCCCGTTGAGAACAAGAACATTCATCCCATGAGCGAGAGCGTGCAGGTGACGATGCCGGTGCTCAAGGTAAAGGACGTTCCCTTGACAGTGAATTTCATAGAAACCGCAGGCTCACGGCTTGAGAATTTTACCTATTCGCTCAGTTACAGCAGCATCACTCTCTCGGGTGACGCCTCGCAGATGGCTGCCATTGACGAGATCACGCTCGGCACGCTCGCGCTTGAGGACGTACACGGAAGTGAAACGCTGACCTATGACATTCCCGTTCCTGACGGGATCAACAACTTAAGCGGGATCACAAGCGTCACGCTTTCGATCAGCAGCGGCAGCATCACATCAAAAAACGTCGAGGCAACGCATTTCAGCTACGAAAACTTCTCCGGTGAACACAGCGTCAGCGTTGTGACCTCGTCGCTGCCTGTCACGCTGCGCGGCCCGGCGAGCGACCTTGACGCCATCGACGGCAGCGAGGTGCGCGTGATCGCCGATCTTTCCGACATTGCCGCAGACAGCGGCAGCTATACCGTTCCCGCCCGCGTTGAGGTGAGCGGCTACGATGTGGGCGCGGTCGGCGCCTATGAAGTGACCGTTCATATCGGCTAAGCTAATCGCAAAAGGAGACAGCATGACTCAGATCGCAACAGTAGAAAAGATCCTCCCCGGTGGAAAGGCGGAAATCTCCGTTCCGCGGAAATCCGCTTGCGGGCATGACTGTGAAGAGTGTGCAGGCTGCGGCGTATCCGGCGCAAGCGTGCGCGCTGTGGCACGTAACGATATTGGCGCGGCAGTCGGGCAGAAGGTCGTGGTGGAGAGCAGCACCAAGCATCTGCTCGGCGTGATGAGCCTTGTGTATCTGCTGCCGATCGTCCTTTTTCTGCTCGGTTATTTTGCGACCGGTTCGCTCTCGAGTGAGGGATTGCGCTACGCGATCGCCATTGCCGCATTCGCAGCCGGCATTATCCCGGCGATCATCTGCGACCGCCGGACAAAAAAGAGCGGCGCGCTGACCTTCACCATCGTGCGTCTTTTCTGATTGGGACAGGCTTATGTTTGGCTACATCAGACCGTCCAAGCCGCGTCTGAGCGAGCAGGACGAGGCGCGTTTTCAGTCCGTTTATTGCGGGCTGTGCCATGAACTCGGGCGGAAGTACGGCTTTTCCGCCCGTTTCGTGCTGAATTTTGACTTTACTTTCCTCGCGATCCTCCTGTCGGGCGCGCAGGAACCGGAATGCGAAAGCTGCCGCTGCGCAACGCATCCGTGCAAGGCGCAGTGCGTCATGGCACACACCGATGCGCTCGAAACTGCGGCGGACCACAGTCTGGTGCTTGCCTGGTGGCAGATCAAGGATCACATTGAGGACCACGGCTTTTTCAAAGCCATTCCGTACCGTTTGGCATCGCTCCTTCTTCGCCGCGCTTATCACCAGGCAAGCAAGTGCGTGCCGGAATTCGACGCTTCTGTGCAGCGGCACTTGAAGGATCTGCATGAGTGCGAGCGCGCGTGCTGCGCGTCGATCGACCGCGCAGCGGAGCCTTTTGCCGCATTGATGGCAGACATTGCCACCTGTGTGGCAGAGCCTTCCAGGCAACGCGTGATGAAAGAGATCTTCTATCACCTTGGCCGCTGGATCTATCTGGTCGATGCCGCAGATGACTTTGAAAAGGACGCGCATTCTCATTGCTACAATCCGCTGCGTTACCGCTACGAAATCGACGGCGACCAGCTGGACGAGGAAAGCAGGGAAGCCGTCGCACTCTCACTCGACCTTTCCGTACACCGCATGGCGAGCGCTTACGCGCTGCTCGACTGCGGCGTGTGGACGAGCATTCTTGACAGCATTTTCTACGAAAGCCTATACGGGATCGGCAGCGCCGTTCTCCAGGGCGTCTATCATAAGCCCCCGCGCAGGATACACTTCCGCACAAAACCAGAGAAAAACGAGGAAACCGTATGAACGACCCCTATCAGATCCTGAATATCCCGCCCACGGCAACTGACGAGGAGGTCAAGCGCGCTTACCGCGATCTTGCCCGCAAATACCATCCGGACAACTACCACGATAACCCGCTGGCCGATCTCGCGCAGGAAAAAATGAAAGAGATCAACGAGGCCTACGACCAGATCCAGAAGCAGCGCAAGGCGTCCTCCGCCGCCTCACAGACCTATTCCTACGGTTACGGCGGCGGGAACAGCTATGGCGGCACCTATGGCTCCGGCTCGCTCCGACAGGTGCGCATGGCAATCAGCCGCGGCGATATTTCGCTTGCCGAGCGGCTGCTGAGCAGCGTGAGCGATCACAACGCGGAGTGGAACTTCCTGATGGGCGTCGTGTGCTCGCGGCGCGGCTGGCTGGACGAGGCCAAGCGTTATATGGAGACCGCCGTGCAGATGGAGCCGGGCAATCCGGAATACCGGAATGCGCTTGCCTCGCTGACAGGGACGGGCTACCGGCCAAACGGGTTCCGTTCGGTTCGCACCTCCGGCTTCGACGACAATGTTTGCATGCGCTGCTGCACGGCCTGGGCGTGCTGCACGCTTTTCAGCGGCGGCGGGTGCTATCTCCTGCCCTGCGTTTACTGATGTTATATGCTTTCTTTTTAACTTTATAGATGGAGGAGAACGATCGTGGTCAAAAGTATGACCGGCTACGGAAGAGCCAAAAAGACATTATCCAACCGTGACATCACCGTTGAGGTACGCAGCGTAAACAACCGCTACCTTGACTGCACGGTGAAGCTGCCGCGCGCCTACATTTTCGCTGAGGACGCCATCAGGGGCCGTGTGCAGAAGGCCATTTCCCGCGGCAAGGTCGATGTGTTCATCAGTATCGATTCGACCGGCGCGGATGAAGAGGTCGTTGCAGTCAACGAAGGGCTTGCGCGCAGCTACCTTGCGGCGTTCGACAAGCTCTGCGCACTCGACGGCGGCAAGCACCTGAACGCCAAATGCGACGTGACGGACTTTGCCCGCATTCCGGACGTGCTGACCGTAACGAAAGCCGAAGAGGATCTTGAATCCCTCGGTGCAGACATCTGCGAGGTGCTTGACGAAGCGCTTGCAGCTTATAACGAGATGCGCGCAACAGAAGGCCGCAAGCTCGCCGAGGACATCGGCGGCCGGCTCACGACCATCGAGACGCTTACCGGCAAGGTCGAGGAGCGCTCGCCCGAAACCGTGCGCGAGTACCGCGAGAAGCTGACCGCGCGCATGCAGGAGGTCCTGCAGAGCACGACCATCGACGAATCCCGCATCCTGACCGAGGCTGCCATCTACGCCGACAAGATCGCCGTGGACGAGGAAACGGTGCGTCTGCGCTCCCATGTGTCGCAGCTGCGCGGCATGCTGCTCTCCGATGAGCCCATGGGCCGCAAGATGGACTTCCTCATTCAGGAAGTCAACCGCGAGAGCAATACCATCGGCTCGAAGTGCAACGATGTGACCATCGCGCGCGATGTGGTCGCGCTCAAGGCGGAAGTCGAAAAGATCCGCGAGCAGGTGCAGAACATCGAGTAAGGGGCGAGGCAAATGAAGCTGCTCAATATAGGATTTGGCAACATGGTGTCCGCCGAGCGTCTGATCGCCGTTGTCAGCCCTGACAGCGCGCCGATCAAGCGCCTCATTCAGGAGTCGCGCGAGCGCGGCATGCTGATCGACGCGACTTATGGGCGCAAAACGGCATCGGTGTTCATCATGGACAGCGACCATGTGGTGCTGTCGGCCATCGCTGCCGACAAACTGATCGCAAGGCTGGGCGTGGAAACGCTCGCCATGGAGGAGGAAGCATAAAGAATCATGTATAAGGGGAAAACATTCATCATTTCCGGCCCGTCCGGAGTAGGCAAGAGTACAGTGCTCAAGGAGCTTTTCAAGGATCGTGACGATCTTTATTTCTCCGTTTCTGCCACGACGCGCACACCGCGTCCCGGCGAGGTGGACGGCGTCCATTATCACTTTACCGACGTCGACCAGTTCCGCAAAATGATTTCGGAAGATGCCTTTCTGGAGTATGCCGAGTATGTCGGCAACTTCTATGGCACACCGAAAAGATTTGTCGACGAGGCCATGGAACAGGGAAAGGACGTGATCCTCGATATTGAGGTACAGGGTGCGCTGCAAGTCGTTCATAAGCGCCCCGATGTCGTGCGCATCTTCATCGCGCCGCCCTCGTGGCAGGCACTTGAAGAACGCCTGACAAGCCGCGGCACCGACAGCCCGGAAAAGGTGCAGAAGCGTCTCGTGCGCGCCAAGGTCGAGCTTCAGACCGCCAACACCTATGATTACTTTGTCATCAACGACACGGTAGAACGCGCCGTGCGCGAGATCAACGCCATCATGCTCGCCGAGCACTGCAAGCCCGCCGAGCGCATGGCAATTTTGTCTGAATAAATTGAAAAATCAGCCGAAAAGGCAGAAGGAAGTAAACAATTATGATGCTTTATCCCGCTATGAGTCTGCTCAACAAGTACGTTGAGAACCGTTATCTGCTCGTCAATGTGGTCGCGCGCCGCGCCCGCCAGATCGCCGAAGTCGCCGACGAAGAGGGCTATCCTCTCTGCGAAAAGCCGGTCACCACGGCCATCAACGAGGTCGCTGCCGGTAAGCTCACCGCAGAGAACATCGACACGCACATCGCAAAATAAGTCTTGAATAACGCAAAGGGGGAGACTGTATGACAGAGAAAATGCTTGCTCGCGTCGCAGTCTCTTCCGTTCCTTATGCCGCCGACCGGCTCTACACCTATCTTGTGCCGGAGGAGCTGATCGGCAGCGCTGAGGCCGGCCGCCGCGTGATGATTCCCTTCGGGCGCGGAAACAAGCGCGTAGAGGGCTTTTTGCTCGAAGTCGGTCGGGAGGCCGCCGCGTCGCCGCTCAAGCCCATTGACGCGGTGCTCGATGACGCGCCGCTGCTGGACAGCAGGGACATTCGCCTCGTGCGGTGGATGAAGGCGCGTTATTTCTGCACCTATTACGACGCCATCAAGACGATCCTGCCCGGCGGCGTGTGGCTCAAATACCGCGAGCTTTGGCACGTGAACGGAGAGATCGGCGCCGCGGAGGCGCTCTCGTCCGTCGCGCCGGATTCGCTCGAAGAAACGCTGCTGCATGCAATGCTCGGCGCAAAGGAGATCGAGCGTGCGGCACTTGATGAGCTGGGTGGTGAGAAAACGGCAAAAGCGCTCCGCTCGCTTGAATCCTGCGGCCTTGCCGTGCGCGAAACAAAGCTCCAACAGCGCTTACAGGATAAATCCGTGCGCATGGTGTCGCTTTGCGTCAGCGCAGAGGAAGCCCTTGCCGCCGTCGAACCGAAGCGCCGCAGCGCGCCGGTACGCTATGCGGTGGTCGAGCTTTTAAGCCGTGAGGGCAGCCTGACGAGCAGTGAGATCGGCTACTACACGGGCGCGACGATGCAGACGCTGCGCGGCCTTCAAAAAGCAGGTCTTGTCGAATTCTCCGAGCAGGAGGTGCTGCGTGTCAGCCGCTATAACGACGCGCCCACACACGAAGCGATCACGCTGAACGACGAGCAGCAGACGGCCTATGACGGTTTATGCACGCTGCTTGGCCATGAAGGCGGCAGTGCCGCATTGCTGCACGGCGTGACTGCCAGCGGCAAAACGCAGGTCTACCTGAAACTCATCGAGGAAGCGCTGTGCCGCGGAAAAAGAGCCATGCTGCTCGTGCCGGAGATCGCGCTCACACCGCAGATCCTGCGCCGCTTCACTGCTCAGTTCGGCGATGATGTTGCGATGCTTCACAGCGCGCTGCCGCTCACGGAACGCTACGACCAATGGAAGCGTATCCGCCGCGGCGAGGTGCATGTTGTGCTTGGCACACGCAGCGCTGTGTTTGCGCCGCTGCCGGACATCGGCCTCATTATCCTCGACGAGGAGCAGGAGACAAGCTACCAATCTGAAAATCCGCCGCGCTATCACGCGCGCGACATTGCCCAGTTCCGCTGCGCGCAGAATGACGCGCTGCTGCTGCTCGGTTCGGCAACGCCGACGATTGAAACGGCCTATGCCGCAAAAAGCGGGCGCTATCAAGTATTTTCCCTTCACAAGAGGTTCAATGATCTGCCGCTGCCGGAAGTGTACATTGCCGATATGCGGGAGGAGCTGCGGCAGGGGAATGAGACCTCGATCGGTCATGCGCTGCGCGCAGAGCTTGCAAAAAACATCGATCGCGGGGAGCAGAGCATTCTCTTTCTCAACCGGCGCGGCAGCGCAAGAATGCTGCTGTGCGGCGAATGCGGTCATGTACCCGAGTGTCCGCGATGCAGCGTTCCGATGACCTATCACTCGGCAAACGAACGGCTGATGTGCCACTACTGCGGGCATTCGGAAGCCGTAATGACCCGATGCAGCGAATGCGGGGGACTGATGAAGCGCGTCGGTTCCGGCACGCAAAAGGTCGAGCAGGAGCTTTTGGCTCTCTTTCCAAATGTGAAGGTGCTGCGCATGGACGCCGATACCGTCGGCGCGCCGCGCGGACACGAAGCGCTGCTGCACAAATTCGAAGAGGAAAAGATCCCCATTCTTCTCGGCACACAGATGGTCGCCAAGGGACTGGATTTTGAAAACGTGACGCTCGTGGGCGTGCTGGACGCAGACCTCTCGCTCTACGTGCAGAATTACCACGCTGCCGAGCGGACGTACAGTCTGTTGGCGCAGGTCGTCGGCAGGGCCGGGCGCGGTGAGCGGCCGGGGCGCGCCATTATCCAGACCTATCACCCCGAAAATGAGGTCATTCAGTCTGCCGCCAGGCAGGACTATGAGACCTTTTACCAAAATGAGCTGCGCATGCGCGCTCTGCGGCGCTATCCGCCCTTTGCCGACCTTTTCACGTTGACGATCTCGGGGCTTGAAGAGCTGCGCGTTATCGCTGCCGCCCGTGCCCTGTGCGACGCGCTGCGCTGCGTCTGCTCTCAGCCGCCGCTCAAGGAGCTGGAGGTCGAAGTGCTCGGCCCTGCGGGTGCGCCGGTCGTGAAGGTCAACAACCGCTATCGCTACTGCGTGTATCTCTGCGGAAGAGGCAGCAGCGTGCTGCGGCGCACAGTCAGCGAGTATTTGCTGGCTTTCTACGCAAGAAAAGAAAACCGCGGTCTCGACATTTTTGCCGACTGCAATGCTTTACAATAGAGAAAAGAGGACAACATTATGGCTATTCGCAAGATCCATGAAGTGGGCGACCCCTGCCTTGCCAAGGTCTGCCGCCCTGTGACGGAATTCAACGACAGACTCCACGAACTGCTCGACGACATGGCGGAAACACTGGAAGAGGCCGGCGGCGTCGGCCTTGCCGCGCCGCAGGTCGGCATTCTGCGCAGAGTCTGCATCGTGGAGGACGAGCAGGGCGAGCTCATCGAGCTCATCAACCCCGAGATCATTAAGACCGAGGGCGAACAGACGGGACTTGAGGGCTGCTTGAGCGTGCCGGGCAAGTACGGCATCGTCACGCGCCCGATGATCGTGCGCGTGCGCGCGCAGGACCGCTACGGCGCAACCTTCGAAGTCGAAGATGAAGAACTGACCGCGCGCTGCTTCTGCCATGAGATCGAGCATCTCGACGGTCACCTCTACACCGAGCACTGCAAGATTCTCAGCGAAGATGAGCTGGAAAAGTATCTCCGCGAGCAGGAAAAGGAGCTGGACGAGGAATGAGGATCGTCTTTATGGGTACGCCCGACTTTGCGCGCACGATCCTGGAGCGTCTGGTCACTGACGGGCATGAGATCTGCGGCGTTTTCACGCAGCCGGACAAGCCGCGCAACCGAAACAAAGTAACGCCAAGTCCTGTAAAGGAATATGCGTTGACGCAGAATCTCCCCGTTTTTCAGCCGGTGACGATGCGCGACGGCACGGCGCTCGAAGATCTCAAGGTGCTTGCGCCCGACCTTGCGGTCGTTGCGGCATACGGGCGCATCCTGCCTGAAGAAATACTCTCTCTGCCGCCGATGGGCTGCATCAATGTGCATGCGTCCATCCTGCCGAAGTATCGCGGCGCGGCGCCCATCAACTGGGCCATTTTAAACGGCGATAAGGAAACGGGCGTGACGATCATGCACATGGCCAAAGAGTGCGACGCGGGCGACATGATCTTAGTGAAAAAGCAGCCCATCCGCCCCGATGAAACGGCGGAAGAGCTTTTCTCCGACCTTGCCGCGCTTGGCGCGGACGCCATCAGCGAGGCCATTGAGCAGATCCGGAACGGCACGGCGCAGCGCGTGCCGCAGGACGCTGAACAGGCGACCCACGCCCCCATGCTCTCGCGCGAGCTTTCGCCCATCGACTGGACGAGAAGCAGTACGCAGATCATCGATCAGATCCGCGGACTTATCCCGTGGCCCTGCGCCGCGGCGAGCGTTCTCGGCGCAAACACGAAAATTTTCCGCGCCGTGCCGCTGGGGGAAACCAAGGACGCGCCCGGCACGCTGCGCGTGGTGAAAAAGGGAATTGAGGCCGCCTGCGGCGACGGCAAGAGTATCCTCATCACCGAATTGCAGCAGGAAGGCGGCAAGCGCATGGCCGCAAATGCCTTTTTGAACGGCAAACGCATCGCCGCGGGGACGATCCTTGATGCGTAAGGGAACAACTGCGAACGCGCGCGAATGCGCGCTCTCCGTTCTGGTCGCCTGCCGCCGCAACGGCGCGTGGGCGGATGCCGCACTCAAGGCACAGCTCGGCAAGTGCGCGCTGAGCGCGCCAGACGCGGCGCTTTGCAGCCGCATCGTCTACGGCGTGATGCAGAACGAGTTGCTGCTGAACTGGTACGTAAGCGCCTATTGCTCGCAAAAGCTTGAGAAATTGCAGCCGCCGCTCGCCGATATTCTGCGCATCGGCGCATATCAGATCTTATTTTTGGACAAAGTGCCTGACCATGCCGCCGTGAGCGAGTCGGTGGAGCTTTGCCGCACGAACGGCAGGAGCGCCGCAAGCGGGCTTGTCAACGCGGTCCTGCGCAAGATCGCGCAGAACAAGGCAAACCTTCCGCCGCTGCCGGAGGAGCGGACTGCGCGCCTCAGCATTGCTTACAGCCACCCGCAGTGGCTGGTGAAAAAGCTCATTTCGCTCGTGGGCGCGGAGGAGGCGGAAGCTTTCCTTCGCATCGACAACGAAGCAGCCCCCCTCAGCGTGCAGCTTAACCCGCTCAAGACGAGCGAAGCCGCACTGACGGAAGAATTGCGCGGCGAAGGTGTCGGCGTCACGCCGCACGCATGGGTCCCCGGCTGTCTGGAGCTTTCCGGCACAGGAGATCTGACGACGCTCAGCGCTTTCTACAACGGGCGCTTCACCGTGCAGGACGCGGCGGCGCATCTCATTGTCTGCGCCGCGGATTTTGCGCGCGGACAGAAGGTGCTGGACGTTTGCGCTGCGCCGGGCGGCAAGTCGTTTGCCGCGGCATTTGCCATGGAAAACGAGGGGAGCATTCTCTCGTGCGATCTGCATGAAAACAAATTAAAACGCATCCGCGAAGGTGCGCAGCGCCTCGGCATCACCTGCATCGACACCGTCTGCGCTGATGGCCGCGCCTTCCATGAGGAGTGGGCGAGTCAGTTCGACACGGTCGTGTGCGATGTGCCGTGCTCGGGGCTCGGCATCATTCGCAAAAAGCCGGATATTCGCTATAAGGACGCACGGGAATTCGCCGCGCTGCCGGAGATCCAGCGTGCGATCCTTTCTAACAGCGCCCGCTATGTCAAAGCGGGTGGCCTTCTCGTCTACTCGACCTGCACGATCCTGCCCGAGGAAAACGAGCGGGTGACGGACGACTTTCTATCCGCGCATCCCGAGTTCACCTATGAGAGCTTTTCGCTTCCGAACGGCGAATACGTGCCGGGGCACATCACGCTCTGGCCGCAGCGCAGCAATACGGACGGATTTTATCTCAGCCGCATGAGGAGAAGAACGCATGACTGACTTAAAGTCGATGACATTGGAAGAGATCACGGTCGCGCTGCGCGTGATGGGTGAGCCGCAGTTCCGCGGCAAGCAGGTCTTCACCTGGCTGCATCGCGGGATCACTGATTTTGACCAGATGATCAATATTCCCAAATCTCTGCGCGAAAAACTACGGGCGGAGTATACCCTCACCGTGCCCACAGTTGCGCGCAAGCAGGAGTCGAAGATAGACGGAACGATCAAATATCTCTGGCAGCTTTCCGACGGCAACTGCATCGAAACGGTGCTGATGTCCTATCATCACGGCAATACCGTCTGCATTTCCTCGCAGGTCGGCTGCCGCATGGGCTGTAAGTTCTGCGCCTCGACACTCGCAGGCAAGGTGCGCGACTTACGGCCCTCTGAAATGCTCGACCAGGTGCTCTTTACGCAGCTCGATTCCGGGCGAGAGATCTCCAACATCGTGCTCATGGGCATCGGTGAGCCGCTCGACAACCGGGCGAATGTGCTGCGGTTTTTGGAGCTCATCAATCACCCCGACGGCATGAATATCGGCATGCGGCACATTTCGCTCTCCACCTGCGGCGTGGTGCCGGGCATCGATGCGCTCGCGGAGGACAACTTGCAGCTCACACTATCCGTTTCGCTCCACGCGCCCGACAGCGCGACGCGCAGCCGCATTATGCCCGTGAACAAAGCCTACGACGTGGAAGAGCTGTTTGCTGCCTGCCACCGCTATTTTAAGAAAACCGGCCGCCGCATCTCGTTTGAATACGCGATGATCGACGGCGTGAACGACCACGACTGGCAGGCGGATCTGCTGGCGCAGAAGATCCGCGGCATGCCGGGGCATGTAAACCTGATCCCCCTCAACGACGTGGTCGAGAGCGAGTTCAAGCCCAGCCAGCGCGTTGCCGCATTCCAGAAGCGCCTCGAGTCCCACGGCCTGACGGCGACCGTTCGCCGCAGTCTCGGCGGCGACATTGACGCCAGCTGCGGACAGCTGCGGCGCAAAGAAATGAAAGCAAGAGAGGAAGCAACCCCATGAAAGTCTGCGGAAAAACCGACGTCGGCCTGCGGCGGCATGAAAATCAGGATACCTTCGCCGTAGAGCATGGCGAGAAGCTGCTCATCGCCGTCGTGTGCGACGGTATGGGCGGCGCCGAAGGCGGACAGATCGCAAGCTCCCTTGCGGTGGAGACCTTTATGAAGGAGATCCGCGCGCTGCTCCGTGCGGACATGACCGCCGGGCAGCTGCGCGAGCTTGCTTCATTCTGCGTGGCTAAGGCCAATACGGCGGTCTATCAGCGCGCGCTGCAAGACCCCGCCTATCAGGGTATGGGTACCACGCTTGTCAGTGCGGTCGCAGGGGAGCGCGACGCCGTGATCTGCAACATCGGCGACAGCCGCGCGTATCTCATTCACAACGGCGAGATGATGCGCATCACGCACGATCACAGCGTGGTGCAGACGCTCGTGGAAAATGGCGACATCACCGCCGAGGAGGCGCGCACGCATCCCAACCGCAACCTCATCACCCGCGCGCTTGGTCCCGACGAAACGACGCTCTGCGACGCATTCGATGTTTCGTTCGCGCACGGTGACAAAATCCTGCTCTGCACGGACGGTCTGGTCGTCACGGCGACGGACGAGGAGATCTGCCGCATCGTGTGCGCGGATAAGCGCGCAGAGGAAAAACTCGACGATCTCATTGCGCTTGCCAAGGCGCATGGTGCGCCGGACAATGTGACGGCTGTACTCATAGAGCATGAATGAAGGAGGTGGGAACTGGTATGAACAATATGATCGGAAAAATGCTCGACAATCGCTATGAGCTGCTTGAAGTGATCGGCAGCGGCGGTATGGCAATTGTCTACAAGGCCAAGTGCCACCGCCTCAACCGGCTTGTGGCGGTCAAGGTGCTCAAGAGCGACCTTGCCGAAGATGCCGATTTCCGCCGCCGCTTCCGCGACGAGTCGCAGGCGGTCGCCATGCTCTCGCACCCAAATATCGTGTCGGTTTACGATGTGAGCCGCGGCGAAACGGAATATATTGTCATGGAGCTGATCGACGGCATCACGCTCAAGCAGTATATGGAAAAGCGCGGCCAGCTCAACTGGCGCGAGGCGCTGCACTTCATCACGCAAATCATGAAGGCTCTCGCGCACGCGCATTCGCGCGGCATTATCCACCGCGACATCAAGCCGCAGAACATCATGGTGCTGCGCGACGGCAGCGTCAAGGTCGCTGACTTTGGCATCGCCTGCCTTGCCAACTCTGCAAACACGCTTACGCAGGAGGCGCTCGGGTCGGTACACTATATGTCGCCTGAGCAGGCAAGGGGCGACCGCACGGACGCGCGCTCAGACATTTACTCCGCAGGCGTGGTGCTCTACGAAATGCTGACGGGCCGGCTGCCCTTTGAGGGTGACAGCGCCGTTTCCGTCGCCATTCAGCATTTGTCCTCCGTGCCGCTCTCTCCGCGCGAGATCAATCCCGACGTGCCGGAGGCGCTGGAGCTCATCTGCATGAAGGCCATGGCATCGGAGCTTGAAAAGCGCTATGCTTCGGCAGATGAAATGCTCGCAGATCTGGAAGAATTCCGCAAGAATCCGGAGGTCGACCTTGACTTCACCATCGAGGATCTGCACCGCGAGACCGTGGACGAGCCGACGCAGTATATTCCCGCCGTGCATGCCGTTTCGAACAGGGCGCAGCCCGTTCCGGAAGAGGAGGACGATGACGATCCCCCGCGCAAGAAGGATCTGCGCCGCGTCTTTGCCATCGCCGCTTCGGCGGTCGTTGCCGTTGCGATCATCGTGCTGCTCTGGCGCGCGATCTTCAGCGATCTTTTCGACGGCGAACAGAAGCCGACGGAATATGTGGTGCCGAATCTCGTCGGCATGACCATCGACGAGGCAAACGAGAATGAAAATGTGAAAGGGATCTTCGTGATCGAACAGATCGGTCAGCGCGCGAGCAGCAAATATGCCGAGGGGCAGATCATTGAGCAGTCGCCCGAAAAGGGAAAGATCGTGAAAGGCAACCGCACGATTTCGGTATTTGTCAGTTCTGGCGCAAAGACGGAGAAAATGCCGAATCTTATCAATCGGGAGTACCGTGACGCGGCGCTCCAGCTCACGAATCTCGATCTCGACCTCATCGTGAGCGACCCGGTCGAGGAATACAGCAGCATCACAAAGGGCTATGTTATCCGCACGATCCCCGAATACGGCGAAACGCTCAACATAGGCGACACTGTCACGCTCGTTGTCAGCAAGGGGGAGGAGCCTAAGCCGATAACGGTGATATCTTTCATCGGCATCGACATTGAGATCGTCCGTCAGCAGGCCACGCAGTCTGGCCTTGTCGTCGGCGAGGTGACAACCCGCGCGTCCAACCAGCCCTACGGCACGGTCATTGAGCAGAGCATCAGCGACGGCACGTCGGTGGACACGGGTACGACCATCAACTTTGTCATCAGCGAAGGCCCCGCCATGCCGGATTATGGCGATGCCTCAACCTCCGGAGGGGAGCCGCAGCCGTGAGAGGAAGAATACAGCGCGCGCTGAGCGGCTTTTACTACGTTAAATGCGCGGACGGGCAGCTCTATACCTGCAAGGCGCGCGGCAAGTTCCGCAAGGAAGGCGTTTCGCCGCTCGTAGGCGATGACGTCGAATTCTGTGAAGTGCCGGGCGGCGAGGGGCGTATCGACGAGATCCTGCCGCGCAAAAACAGCTTCGACCGGCCGAGCGTTGCCAACATCGACCAGATGGTCATCGTCTGCTCGCAGGCCATTCCCAAAACCGACCCGTATCTGGTCGACCGCATGACGGCCATCGCCGCGCTCAAGGGCTGCGAGGTGCTCATCTGCATCAACAAGTGCGATTTAGACCCCGCGGATACGCTGCGCGAATACTATGCATCCGCAGGCTTTCGCACCGTCTGTGTCAGCGCAGAAACAGGCGACGGCATCGAGCTGCTTCGCGCCCAGCTTGTCGGACGGCTCTCCGCCGTAACGGGCAACTCCGGTGTCGGCAAGTCGAGCATTCTCAATGCACTCGATCCCGCCATGTCGCTCAAAACGGGAGAGATCAGTCAGGCGCTCGGACGCGGACGACACACAACGCGCCATGTTGAGCTCTATGAGCTGCCCTGCGGCGCGGAGATCATCGACACGCCGGGCTTTTCCTCGTTTGAAACGACGGGACTAAACCTTGCGCTCAAGGAGCATCTGCCCGAGTGCTTTCCGGACTTTACACCCTGCCTCGGTGACTGCCGGTTTGTTGGGTGCAGCCACACAAAGGAAAAGGGCTGCGCCGTGCGTGAGGCCGTGAAGGACGGAAAGATCGTCAAGGGACGGCACGAGAGCTACTGCCGCTTGTACGACGAACTCAAGGATCTTCGTGAATGGAACGCGGGGACGGAGGGACGCGGCAAGCGCGGCCCGGGCAATCAGAAATGATTAAAATATGAGAAAAGGCCGGGCAATTTTCTGCCCGGCCTTTCTTACTTTATTGTAAATCATTCTTGCTTTACAGATTTCTATATCTCCGCCATTCTATGCGCTCAGTCCTGAAAGAGCGGCGTGGAGAGGTAGCGGTCGCCAGTGTCGGGCAGGAGAACAACGATGGTCTTGCCCTTATTCTCGGGGCGCTTGGCAAGCTCGATGCCCGCCCAGGCCGCTGCACCGGAGGAAATGCCCACGAGCACGCCCTCGCTGCGGCCGACAAGTCTGCCGGTGGCAAAAGCGTCGTTATCTGCCACGGGAATAACCTCATCGTAAACGGTGGTATCCAGTACCTCCGGCACGAAGCCCGCGCCGATGCCCTGGATCTTGTGCGCGCCCGCGCTGCCCTTGCTCAGAACAGGGGAGGACGCAGGCTCCACGGCGACGACCTTGACAGAAGGCTTGCGTTCCTTGAGGAACTTGCCTGTACCGGTCAGCGTACCGCCGGTACCGACGCCCGCAACAAAAATGTCAACTTCTCCATCGGTGTCGGCCCAGATCTCGGGGCCGGTGGTTTCATAGTGTGCCTTCGGGTTCGCGGGATTGACAAACTGCCCGGCGATAAAGCTGTTCGGCGTCTGCGTGGCGATCTCCTCGGCCTTGGCAATGGCGCCCTTCATGCCCTTTGCACCATCGGAGAGGACAAGCTCCGCGCCGTAGGCCTTCATCAGTTGGCGGCGCTCGACGCTCATGGTCTCTGGCATGACGATGATAATGCGGTAGCCGCGCGCGGCGGCAACAGAGGCAAGGCCGATGCCGGTGTTGCCGGAGGTCGGCTCGATGATAACCGAGTCGCTCTTGAGCTTGCCGCTCGCCTCGGCGTCATCAAGAATGGCCTTGGCAATGCGATCCTTGACAGAGCCTGCGGGGTTGAGATATTCAAGCTTTGCAAGCAGCTTTGCTTCGAGCTTTTCCGCCTTTTCAATGTGAGAAAGCTCCAGAAGCGGCGTGCCGCCGATCAGCTGGTCAGCAGAAGTATAGATCTTGCTCATCATCATTTCCTCCTGAACGATGTACGTTCTATATCAAAATTTTATTATTTGTTTTGTAAGGGTTTCGGTGGTCGCTGCATCTTATGCTCTGCCGCGGCGACATCGGAACGGGTGAAAGAAAGAAGTCACGCTCATTACCAACCTTTCAAGTAGGTATGTTGGGATTATATGATGAGATCTTTGATTTGTCAATGGGAAATTGACAAAAATATCAGTTGAATTCCTATAAACCATGTACTATAATAGGAATATCATAAGTTGATCAAGGCCAGCCCCGGTTTGCCTTTCAACAAATCAGCAGAAAAGGCGTGAATCGTAATGATGATCTCAACCAAAGGCCGCTACGCGCTGCGCGTGCTCATCGACATGGCCGAGCACCAGACGGACGGGTACATTCCGCTCAAGGAGATCGCCAAGCGGCAGGGCATCTCGGAAAAGTACCTTGAAAGCATTGTAAAGCTGCTCGTCAAGGGCGGCGTGGTGGAGGGCATGCGCGGCAAGGGCGGCGGCTACCGCCTGTGTAAGAGTCCTGACCAATTCACCGCCGGCTATATCCTGCGGCTGATGGAGGGCTCGCTCGCCCCGGTCTCCTGCCTGGATTCCGGCAGCGCGCCTTGCGAGCGCGCGTCGGAGTGCCGCACGCTTTCGCTCTGGGCGGGGCTGAACGAAGTCATCAACAAGTATCTCGACCAGTACACGCTGGCAGATCTCCTGCGCGAGGACGACGGGTTCGATTATGTGATCTGATCCTGTGCTGTGCAGGGGCAATGCATGAAAAAAGGTGGAGTCTCTTAGAATGAGGCTCCACCTTTTTTTAACTTCACAGGGAGGGATATTCCCGCAGACGGGCGCTCACTCATGCAGCTTCTGCGAGGCAATGTAGAGCGGGATCGCCGCAAGCTGAGAGACGACCGACACCGCTACCATCGCAGGGACACTGACATCATACAGCACGCCGAGCAGCCAGCTGCCCAAAAACCAGAAAATGCCGAACGAACACTCAAAAATGCCATAGCCCGTGGCACGGCTGGCCTTTGGCACCATGCTGGTGACTGCGGCTTTCAAAATGGATTCCTGCGCGCCCATGCCGACACCCCAGAGCGCAATGCCGAGCAGCAGCATCGGCACGCTGTCCGCACGAAAGACGAAAATGGCAAACGGGGCAGAGAGAAGCGTGGACCACACGAGCGCGCGCACCCCTTTTTTATCGTACATCATGCCGAAAACAAGCGCCGCGACCGCGTCGACGAGCATCGCCCCGGCGTACAAAAGCGGCAGAGAACCGCTGCTGACGAGCGAGGTCGTTTCGGCAAGGCCGGCGGCAAGCTGCGTGTAGGTGCGCGAGACATGCATGATGATGATGGAATAGTCGATGAAGCCGAAGGCAAAGAGGCTGATGCCCGCGATGTAGAGCACGAACTCCTTTTTCATTTGGAAGGGGACATATTCCTTCGGCTCGGGCTCAAAACGCTCGGGATTCGGGAACTTCATGCGCGTGAAGATCAGCAGCAGGATCGTGATCGCCCCCGGAATGGCAAGCACGGCAAAGCAGCGGGAATAGACCGCAAAGGTCGTGCCGTCGGTCTGAAAGAGCATCACGAGGTAGAGCAGCACCGGGCCTGCGAATGCGCCGATCTGGTCGAGTACCTCCTGAATGCCGAAGCTCCTGCCCACGCCCTCCTGCGAGGCGGCGAAGGACATGATCGTGTCCTTTGCCGGCTTTTTGATGGCCTTGCCCATGCGCTGAATGATGAGCAGAGCGCAAGCCCATATCCAGCCGTGCTCGCCGACGAGCGCCAATGCGGGAACGGCCAGTACATCGAGAAGATAGCCGAAGATCGTCATCGGCCAATAGCGCTTCGTCTTGTCCGTCAGCTTGCCGAACACATAGCGCATCGAGTAGCCCACGAGCTCGCCGAGTCCGGACACAAAGCCGATCATGCCCGCGCTCGCCCCCAGCAGGGAAAGATACGCGCCGCGAATGCTGGACGCACCTTCGTGCGTCATATCGGAAAACAGGCTCACGATGCCAAAGAGCACGATGAAGGTCATCGCCTGCGACCATTTCTTTTTCTCCTGCTTCATCTTCTTTCATCCTCTTCCTGAAAATGTGATCACACAAGCAAAATCATGATAGGCGCTGTTGCCGCGCAATGTCAATAGACAGAGACGCGCCAAAGCCCAAAGCAGGCGTTCTTTTCCTGCTTTACCGCAGCAAAAAGGAAGCGCAGGCAATACAGCCTGCGCTTCCTTTTTTGTCATATTACAGTTCGATGCTCCGGCAGGGAAGGGACAGCTCCTCGTGCGTAGAAAGCAGCACGATTTTTGTCTCTGCCGCGCGCAGGATCGCGCGCAGCGCAGCCTCGCGGTTTTCCGAGTCCAACCCCGTAAACGGTTCGTCGAGCGCAAGCGCGTCGGACGGTGCCAGCAGCGCGCGGGCAAGCGCCAGACGGCGCTGCATGCCGCCGGAATAGTCGCGCGCCTTCTTTTTTCCCGCATCGCCAAGTCCCAGCTCGCAAAGGAGCGATCGCGCCAAGGAAGCGTCATACGCCGCGCCGAGGGCAAAGCGAAGGTTTCCCTCCGCGTCCAACCCGTCAAGCAGTCGGTTTTCCTGAAAGACCGCCGCCCAACGAAGCGCGTTTCCTTCGATCTTGCCGCGGTCAGGAACTTCCAGCCCGAGCAGCACGCGCAGCAGCGTCGTCTTGCCAATGCCGGATGGGCCAAGCAGGCGCGTTACACCGATGCTGGCAGTAAATGATACATTGTCCAGTACGGTCTTTCCGTCATAGCTCTTGCACAAACCTTCGACCCGCAGTTCCATCATGCCCCCCACCTTTCCGCCATGCTGTCGACAAAATAGAGGAACAGCCGCTCAAAGAGCGCCGAGATCAGCACGATCGCCGCCGTCCAGGCGAAGAGGTCGGCGGTCTCGAAATAGATCTTGGCATGATAGAGCTTTTCGCCGATGGAACCGCCGGAGAGGGCGATGACTTCTGCCGCGGTGCCGGCCTTCCAGCAAAGTCCCAGCGCCGTGCTGACGGCGGAGCGAAAGTAGGGCAGCACCTGCGGAAGATAAATCCCCCGCAGCGTGCGCGAAAACGGCACGCGGAAGACCCGCGCCATCTCCAGCAGGGAAACGTCCGTACAGCGCACGCCCTCGAGCACATTGAGATACACGGGAGGAAATACCATCAGCGCCGCGATAAAAAGCGGCAGCGTTTTGCTCGACAGCCACACAAGCGCCAAAATGATGAATGATGCCACCGGCACGGTCTTTACGAGCATGACAAGCGGCGCAAGCAGCTCTTCGACGCGGCGATCACGCGCAGAAAGCGCAGCAAGTATGACCGCCAGCACGCAGGAGAGCAAAAATCCACCCAGAATGTGCAGACTCGACAGCCCCACCGCGCGCCAGAACGCCGCCGTCCCCGCCAGTGCCATCAGCCGTGCAAGAGCGGCGGCAAGGGGAGAGGGGAGCAGCAGCGTGCCGTGTGGGTACGCCGCGTGCAGCGCCATCGCGGCGACCTGCCAGACGACAAGCCAGAAAACGACCGCCCAGAGACGCACGTTCTGCTTTTTTCCGCACATGATCATCTCTCCTTTCCTTGAAATACGGCGGCGGGACAGCGCCCGCCGCCGCAAAGAATTTACGCGAAATAGAAGCTGTTATCCGGCATCTCGCCGCCGACAGCGGCGGGAGACGCATTGTAGAGCACCTCTAAATAACCGGGCAGCGCCTCAAGAAGGTCTGCCCCCGTCAGGCAGACGATGTTGCAGTAGGGCAGTGCCTTTTCCGCAACGGCGGCGTCCACGATGCCGTATTCGCCGATGAGCGCGGCGGCATCCGCGGTGTTGGCGTTCACGTAGTCAACGCTCGCGGCGTAGTCCTTGAGAAAGGCCTCCACGGCGGCGGGATTTTCCTCCACGACCGCGCGGCGGGCAACAATGACGCCCGTAATGAGCGCCGAGCCGTTATCAAGCGCGTCCCATTCAGCATTCAGATCGAGCGCCATGCGCAGTCCCTCAATCTTGCTCTGCGCCACGGTGACGAAGGGCTGGGGCAGGAGCGCAACGCTCGCCTGACCGGAAGCCAGCGCCGCGACACACTCGCTGTGCTCGCTCTTCCAGTCGATCGTCACATCGTGATCGGGATCAATGCCGTTTTCCGTGAGAAGATAGCGCAGGGCGTATTCCGGCGTAGAGCCCTTGCCCGCCGCCACGATGGTCTTGCCCTTCAAGTCGGCCATGGAGTGCACGCTCTCGCCGTTTTCCACGATGTAGAGAACGCCGAGCGTGTTGACCGCCAGCACCTCGATCTCGCCCTCCGTCTTATTGTAGAGCACGGCGGCGAGGTTCGCGGGCACGCAGGCCATGTCGAGCTCGCCCTTGAGGAGCGCGGGCGTCACTTCGTCCGCAGAACCAGCAAGGGTAAAGGTATATTCATTGCCAGTTGTTTCGCCACTCTCGCTGTCCTTCATCAGCTTCACAAGCCCCATAGCCGTGGGACCCTTGAGCGCGGCGATGGAGTAGCTCGCAGGGGTAAACTCCTCCTGCTCGGTCTGCTGCTCGTCCTGCGCGTCGGGCTCGTCCGCTTTCTGCCCGCAGGCAGCGAGCGAGAAGACGAGCGCAAGCGTCAGGCACAGGGCAAAAATGCGATTCCAATTCTTTTTCATTTGATCTCTTCCTTTCCGATACTGTCCTCGGGCGCATAGACCGTTTTGGCGGTGATGCCGTCCAGACGGCCGATCTTTCCCGACAGGGCGGAGATGACGTTGCCCGGCGCATCGAGCGCGACGCTGATGATATTCACGCCCTTTTCACGGTAGGGTACGCCCATACGCCCGATGATATACTGCCCATACTGGTGCAGCAGCTCGTTGAACGGCTGAACGGAGCTCCCCTCGCGGACGATAACAGCCAGCACGGCGACTCTCGTTTCCATAAACGCATTCTCCTTCGTAAAATAAATCATCCCTTCCGCCGTTCAGCAGAAGGGATGGAAACAACAAGCTCAGCGCAGCAGTGCTGCACCTTTGATTTTCCCTCTTCTTCCGGCTCGGAGCGTATCCTTGCTGTCAGAACGGTAGAATGAATTCTTTGCCGCCGGTCAGATGTGTCTTTCCTTAGGCAAGGCGATAATACCATATTTTTTTTTTGCCGTCAAGCGGTGAACGAAGTAAAGAGCGCGTTTGGCAAATCTCTGTCCAACGCGCTCTTTGCATTTTTTATTTGTCGAAGCTCGGGTTTATATAATAGACGTTTTTCTCGTCCAGGCGGTCCTTGGCAAGTCGCAGTCCTTCACCGAAGCGCTGGAAGTGCACGACCTCACGCGCACGCAGGAACTTGATGACATCGCTGACGTCCGGATCATCGGAAAGGCGCAGGATATTGTCGTACGTCACGCGCGCCTTCTGCTCTGCTGCGATGATATAAAGACAACATGAGGACGATCTGTTGCAGCCATCTCAATGGGCAAGGTCATTGACAAGTTCTGGGCTACGATTTATTATGCTGGTATAGAGTGCCTGCATAATTGATTTAAGCCGTGGCGGGCCAATAAAGAAAAAAGGAGCGATCATATGAGTGTCAACAGCTGTGGAGAGACTCTCCGCTTCGTAGACCGCAGGAATACGAATTGCAACAAGTGGGACGGCTTGAAGGAAAAGTTCGGCAGTGCAGACCTTCAGGCAATGTGGGTGGCGGATATGGACTTCCAGGCGCCTCAATGCGTCAGAGACGCATTGAAAGACTACCTGGAGCAGGGCGTCTTTGGCTATTATCATGTATCAGATTCCTACTTTGATGCCTTTATACAGTGGGAAAAGAATGTGCACAACTATATCGTCAAGCGCGAGTGGCTGCGCGTCACACCGGGTGTTGTTCCTGCGATCAACTGGTTTTTGCAGGCGATGACAGCACCGGGAGATGAAATTCTTGTTCTTACACCGGTCTACTATCCCTTCATGGAAGCAGTAGAAAATAACGACCGTAAGCTGATCTGCTGCGACCTTGCCGCGCAGGACGGAACATACACCATCGATTTTGCTTCTCTTGAGGAAACGCTGCGCACGCATCGCATCAAGGCATTCATTTTCAGCTCGCCGCACAATCCCGTCGGCAGAGTGTGGACGCGCGATGAGCTCAAAAAGCTTCTTGATCTCATGCGCGGGTACAGTGTGTTCGTCATCTCGGACGAGATCCATCAGGACATCGTTTTTGAGGGCAGCACCCATATCCCCTCCGCGACGGCGGGGGAGTACGACGACATGCTCGTCACGCTCACGGCTGCGTCCAAAACCTTCAACCTTGCAGGTCTCCAGAACTCTCTGATCATTATCCCGGACGAGAAAATCCGTTCTCGCTTTGACGACTACCTTACAAAGATCCGTATCACGCCCAGCAATCCCATGGGCTATATCGCCGTTGAATCGCCTATCGCGGCGGTGCGGCGTGGGCTGCGGCGTGCAGACGGCAGATCTTTGAAAATTACCATCTTCTGCGCGATGCGCTCCAAAAGCGCGCGCCGAAGGCGGTCATCTCGCCGCTTGAGGGAACCTATCTGATGTGGGTAGACCTTGGTGCGTATGTGAAGGCGGAGGAGATGGCAGACTTTATGGAGCGGCGCTGCGGTCTTGCTGTAGACTACGGCGAATGGTTTGGCGGCGAGCGCTTCGGCACCTTCATCCGTTTGAATCTTGCGACCTCGTGCGAGCTGGTGCAGGCCGCCGCGGACAAACTCTGCGCAGCACTCGAGCAGTGCTGATACCATGCAGCAATCTCTTGCTGACATGAAAAATGCTCATGAGCGATCGCGCATCTGTTCTTCTAAATGAGTCCAGCACGACAGGAGGCGGCAACCGTCTGGTTGCCGCCTCTTTTTATGCCCGTTCAGAAGTTCCAATGGATCTCGATCGGGATATTCCGCGTCCCGGAGATCCTTTTGCCGACGGCGATGTAATCGATGAAAAACTCCACCATCTCGCGCGTCAGATGCTCTACATGCGTATAGCGGCGGACGAGTTCCTTTCGCTGCTCATCTGTCGGTGGTCGTGCCTCGATCGCTTGCAGGCGGCGCTCCGTTTCCGCAAGCCTTTGCTCGATGCGCTCGCGTTCTCTGGAGAAGTCCTCCGCCATGGCGCAATAGTCCGCATCGCTGACAAGGCCTTTCACTTTATCCATATAGAGCGTGCGCAGATAACCTTGGTTCTGCTCCCTCTGTCGCTGAAGCGCTTTTTTTGCCTTCTGCGAGTTTTCTCGCTGCTGCGTCAGGTTCGGATCGAGCGTGACGCTGCGCGCCAATTTCTCGCGGTCGAGATACTGCCGGGAGAGGGTATTCAGCTCTCGTATAACGATCGCTTCGAGCGTATCAACGGCAATGAATGCACCATCGCAGGCGTCCTTTGCCGCGTAGCGGCTGGCGCATTGCAGATAATGCCTGCCGCGATTTTTCGACGAGCGCATTGCGCAGCCGCAGTTCAGGCAGCGTACCTTGCCTGCAAAGAGCCCCACCGTCCCCGAGGCAAAGGGCTTGCTTCGCTCGGCAATGCGCGCCTGCACCCGTTCCCAAAGCTCGCGTTCGATGATCGGCGCGTGCGTGCCCTCCACGCGATACCATTCCGCTTTGGGACGCGGCCTGTTCTGCTTGGTCTTGTAGGAAGCGCTGCCGTATTTTCCCTGTACCATGTTGCCGATGTAGATCTCGTTGCTCAGCATATCGGAAATGGCGGAGTAGCGCCAGAGCGTGCTCGTTCCGCGCGCAGGCTGCTGATAGCGCAGGCCGTGCAGACGCTTATACTCCGTGGGATTCGGCTCACCGCGCTCGTTGAGCAGCCGGGCGATGGCCGTCTTGCCCCAGCCCTGCGAAAAGAGCGTAAAAACCTCACGCACGACGGCGGCAGCCTCCTCGTCGATGATGAGATGTCCCTTTTGCTCCGGGTCTTTTTGGTAGCCATAGAGCGCAAAGGCGCCGATATGATAACCGCTTTTGCGGCGGCTGGTCAGAACCGCGCGGATGTTCTCAGACATGTCCTCGAGATACCACTCATTGATCAGCGCGTTGATCTGGCGGGATTTTTTATTGCCTTTATTCGCCGTGTCGGCGTTGTCCACGAGGCTGATAAAGCGTATGCCCCAGGCAGGGAAGAGGCCATTGATATAGCGTTCTGCCAACTCCAGCTCGCGGGTAAAGCGCGACTGGCTCTTGCAGAGAATGATCGAAAATCTGCGTGCCTCAGCATCTGCCAGCAATCGCTTGAATTCCGGTCGGTTGCGGTCAGAACCCGCGTAGTTATCATCGCTGTAAATGCCATATACTTTCCAGCCATGCTGCGCGGCATAATCCGTCAGCATAGCTTTTTGATTCTGAATGCTGCCGCTGTCGTCCGCTTCATGCTTCTTGTTGCGGTCCTCCTCAGACAAGCGGCAATAGATCGCAGCATGTTCCATGCGCGCTTAATGTCCATCGGGCAGGTTTGCCTTGGCGCATTCAAGCTCATCAATCAGACGGATCCAGAGATCGGTGTAAGCCTGTACGCCGGAGCATTTCCCATCGCTTTTGAAATAGTTTTTGCAGTTCGTATCACTCATTCTTGCCGCCTCCTCGATCTATCGTATGGCGCGGCAGAGCAGGGCAGAACGGCGCATGTCGCTTTTGCGTGGGCGCAGCATCTGCTGCAAGGTCCTCTGTCAGGTCGGCGATGGTGTCGCCCGTGACCTGCATGGTACCGGCGGACCACGGCGTGCCGGAGGCAAACTGTGGGAAAACGCCGGCCGTGTGGTCGACAAAATAGGGGGCGAAGCCCGCCTCGCGGATCTGCTCCTCCGTCAGATTGCGCGTGAGCTGGTGGACGATGGTGCCGACCATCTCAAGATGCCCCAGCTCCTCTGTACCGACCGTGGAAGCCCAAGGGCCACAAGTACGAAAAAGCCTTGCGCCGCAAGGGTTACAGGCCGAAAAAGAGAGGGAAAACGCGAATGTGCAAAATGCCGGTTGGCTCCATTCCTTTGACGCAGACTACCATTATCGCGGCTCCGACCTTCACTACCATGTGAACGTGTCCACCGCGCTTTCGGAGGGAGGGGCGGTATGGTGAAGGAATTTATCTCGCAGCTTCCACCGGACAAGCTGTCGCCCTTTGCAAAGCACCCCTATCGGGTGCGGGAGGATGCCGCCATGGACGAGCTGGTGGAGAGCATCCGTGTCCACGGCATTCTATCGCCCATGTTGGCCCGACCAAAAGGGGAGGGCTACGAGCTGGTCAGCGGGCATCGGCGGCGTCTGGCGGCGCAGAAATTGGGCTTACCCACCGTGCCGGTGCTGGTGCGGGAGATGAGCGACGACGAAGCGGTGATCCTGATGGTGGACAGCAACCTCCAACGGGAAAACCTGCTGCCCAGCGAAAAGGCATTCGCTTACAAGATGAAACTGGAGGCCATGAACAGGCAGGGCAGACGGACAGATTTAACTTCGACAACAGTTGTGCCTAAGTTCCGGTCAAATGAAGTCATAGGGAAAGAATCAGGTGAAAGCAGAGAAACGGTACGCCGCTATATCCGCCTGACCAACCTTGTTCCGCCGCTGCTTCAGATGGTGGACGATGGACGCATCGCCTTTTCTCCCGCCGTGGAGCTGTCCTATCTCACACGCGATGAGCAGGCGGAGCTGTGGGACTTGATCGGGCGGGAGGACGCCACACCATCGCTGTCACAGGCACTCCGCATGAAGCAGCTTTCCCGCGAGGCAAAGCTGACGCCGGAGGTACTGTACGCCATTCTCACCGAGGAAAAGCCCAATCAGAAAGAGCAAATCCGCATCAAAACCGAGTCGCTGCGGAAGTATTTCCCGCGCAATTACTCTGCGCAGCAGATGGAGCGGGAGATCATCAAGCTGCTGGAGGCCCGTTACCGCGCAAAGAACAGGGGAGAGCGATGATTTTCGTATACTGGCACTATACAAATTTCTTCCGTACAATAGCGGCAGAAAGGAGCGAGGATTATGGAGCAGAATTTACCGCCATTGCCGCCGGTCATTTTTGAGAACGGTCTTTACTACGAGTTGCGGGGCGAGCAGTATTATCCCTGCCTTTTGCCGCCGGAGTCGGACACCACAGAGGACAAGCTGCTGAAAATCATCATACGCCAGATGGCGGAAGCACAGGGCATCAACGAGGACTTGAAGGCGCGGGATCAAATGGCGTGGGTAGGTGCGATGAACAACATCAAAAGCGCCGCGCTTGAGATCCTGCGAGAGTCCAAATAACGCCCCAAGAAGGAAACAAAAGCAAAAATCAACGCAAGCGGAGACAGGTCAAACGCCTGCCTCCGCTATTTTTATGTCCCAACGGGCAAGGAGGAACAATATGGATTATTTCTACGAGCATGAATCAGAGCTATTTACATTTTACCGTGTTCCAAAGGTGCTGTTTACGGAGGAACCATTCAAAAACATAAATTGTGAAGCAAAATTACTTTACGGATTATTGCTGGACAAAATGGGACTTTCCCGCAAAAGCGGGTGGTTCGATAAGCAAGGGCGCGCCTTTGTTTACTATGGCATCAGCCACATTATGGAGGACTTGGGCTGCGCCCACAGCAAGGCGGAGAAGCTGCTATCCGAACTGGAGCAAGCTGGCCTGCTGCGCCGGAAACGGCAGGGGTTGGGAAAACCGTCTATGCTGTATCCCCTGAAATTCGAAAATCGAATTTCTTGACTTTCGATTTTCGAACTTCAAGAACGCTGAAAATCAGCGCACCAGAACGCTGATTTTCAGCGTCTAACAAGACTGAGTAGAACGATACTGAGTAGAAAATATATACTACCCGAAAAAAGAATAATAGGGAGGATCATCAGATGAAGAACAAAGAGAACTTACGGGAAAAGCAGGTAAATCTCCGCTTGACGCAGGCAGAATATGAGCGGCTCACCCGCACCGCGCAGGACCACGGCATCGGGCGGGCGGCGTATCTCCGCATGGTGCTGCGGGGCGCGTGGCTGCGAGAGGACGGCAGAAAATCAGAATAACTTTTTCCGCTGGAATTTGATGCAGGCCGTCACACGGTCACGGATATAAGGAACATCCCGCTTGGCGTAAAACTCCAGCGGCTCTGAAAGGGCCGCCATGATCTCTTTTTCGGCAAAGTCGCAGCGAAGCTGCGGCCCATAGAGATTTTGGGCCGCATGGACCTGTCGGACAAAGCCCGTTTTCATGGGCTGAGCCTTGAGCTGCCGCACCAATGCGGCCGGCTCGATCTCCATGGGATAGTCCCGTGTGTTGGACAGCAGGCCCGCACCAAAGTCGAAGATGGGGCAGTAGTCAAAGCCATCACCGCAACGCAGCACAGCGATGTTGTTCAGATGCCGGTCCTCGTTGCCGAACAGCATATCCACCTCGAACAGCAGCGTCAGATAGGTGCCGAAGCGGTCAAGTCCCGTCAGCCGCTCAACCTGCTCCACCAACCACGCAAGGCGGCTCTGAAGATTGGGCAGGCGGTTTACCGCAGTCTGCCAGTCCGGGCCAACGCCTTTTCGCAGCAGCTCCGCAAGGGTCAGAATGGCCTCGCCCTGACGTAGAAAATTGGCACTGGAACAGCCGTTGCGGGTATGACCGTGGACTTCCAGCCGCTCCATGCGGTAGGTCACATAGCGAAAGCCCAACGCGCCGGTATTGGTTTGTGCCAGCAGCGCAGAGGTTACGGTTTCTGCCAGCCCTTCATAGCCGAACAGATCCAGCTTGTACCAGCGGCCATCTGCCAGCCATTTTTCCTGATTGCCCTTAGACGAGGTTTCCGCGATGCGGCTTCCCGTTGTCAGTCTGATCGACATATTCAGCCCTCCACAATTTTGATCCAGCACGAATCCTCTGCCATGCGCCCTTCGGTCTTGCGGATGATCGCCAGCGGGTCATAGCAGTCCAGTCCCAAGTCAGACAGGTAATATTTCAAACCGTCCCGCTCCTGCGGCACACAGCGGTCTTTCAAGAAGATTTGCAGATCGTCCCATGTGGGCTTGCGGTTCACGCCGAAAGCGGTGGAAAGGGGAGAACTGGCCTCGTTTTCGATGGCAAGTTGATGAGTGGTTTGGTCAGCGCAGATCTTCGTACAAAGCTTGTTCCCATCGTAGTAGTACAGGATCAGGAGGGCATGAGCGCTGCTTCGGGCATTGGCCAGAAAGGCATCGTAATCAGACACGGCAGGGCGGCGGATGGTGATGCTTTCCCCATCGAATTGCAGCGTTACGGTGCGGCTGCCCTCAGAGATGCCCAGGTCCTTCATCCAAGCAGATGGCAGAGCCACGCGGTAGCCCTTGGCATCCGGACCGGCGTTTCCACCCACCTTGTTGATAAGAATATTTGCAGTTCGTTCCTCGTGCAACACGGTCATTCACCTCAAAAGTTTCTTGCAATTATTATACCAATTGGACACCAATAAATCAAGAAGTTAATTTTACAACAGCGTTGTCACAAAAATGAAACCGCTATACAGAAGCTGAATTCGCAAGCATAGCATTTGGCCGTCCAAATGCGCTTGTTAGGGGAAGCAATTCCCCTATAACCCCTTATGAATTGAAAGGAAAAACAATCATGAGAAAACGACCAATCAAAATATCGCTCCGTTTGAATGAGCAGGAGCATGAACATTTGAAACAGCAGGCTATGCTCTCTGGCTTCCCAATGGAAGTATTCCTCCGTGCGCTGATCTCTGGCATGAACCTCCGATCCCGACCACTCGCTGAATACGCCGAAATCCGGCGTCAACTCGCCGGCATTGGAAATAACATCAATCAAATCGCTCATGTTGTCAACACCCGCGGCTTTGCCACGAAGGAAGACATTGCCGCAGTCACGACAGCACAGCGGGTGATCTGGCAGATCGCAAAGCGGCTTTGAGATAGCTTATTCCAAGATATACGCCGTCTGAACAAGGCCAACGACAAAAAGCAGAGCGCGCAGCCTCCTTTCTCAAGGCTGCGCGCCCGTTTTTTGTTGTATCGATTAATTCCCACTTCTGGGACGCAAGCATCGAAATATTGCTTGTGGATACAGCGTTTTGTGGTATAATTATTTTGTAAGATTATAACCAGAATGGTCAGCAATGGTCAGCGAGTTTGAAGGCTTATCAAAGGAGTTGGTGTGATGACAAAGTACGGAATTGATCCAAAGGTTATTTGCCAGATCATTGATCTGGCAAATAGGCATCACATCAAAACAGTGATCCTATTCGGTTCCCGCGCACGAGGGGACTTCCGCCGCACAAGCGATATTGATTTAGCTGTGCAGGGAGGCAATGTATGCCGTTTCAGACTGGATGTTGAGGAAGAAACGCATACATTGCTGACCTTTGATGTGATAGATTTATGTTCTGATTTGTCCCCAGAATTGCGGGAAGCCATCAGCAAGGAGGGAGTATTGCTCTATGAAAAAGTTTGATAACTACCGTAAAAATTTAGACGTTCTGCGGCGCTCTGATCAGCAGGATCTCAACAATGAATTTATCATTAGCGGCATCATTGACAAGTTCTCCATTCAGTTTGAATTGGGCTGGAAGGTCTTAAAAGAATTGCTGACTTATGAAGGCATCGATACAGCTAAGACATGCTCCCCGCGTGAAATTATCAAGCAGGCGTACCAGTATTACCCTTGCATAGAGGAAGATGTGTGGCTGGATATGCTGTCCCAGCGCAACAATATGGCGCACATTTATGATGGAAATGCCGCAAAGGAATTGGCATCGGAGATCATCAGACGCTTTATTCCGGCCTTTGAAAAGCTGGAAAAAAGCATTTGCGAGCGATACGCCGATCTTCTGGATACGCTCTGAGAAACTATTTTACAAACACATGGAGGCCCACGATGGCACTTGAAAATAAACTTGGCATCACCAACTCTGCCGAGCTTGCCCGCGAGGAGGAGCGCATCAGCAAAAGAAAAGCCGTGGAACTGTTTGAGAGCGGTGCTCTGGACAAGCTGGCCCCCGGCAGATTCGCGTCGCTGCAAGCCATTCATAAGGCACTTTTCGAGGATATTTATGACTTTGCAGGCGAACTGCGCACGGTGAATCTGGCAAAGGGCAATTTCCGCTTTGCGCCGCTGATGTATCTGGAGGCGGCGCTTGGAAACATCGACAAGATGCCCCAGTCCACCTTTGACGAGATCATCGAGAAGTATGTGGAGATGAATATCGCCCACCCGTTCCGAGAGGGCAACGGCCGCAGCACCCGCCTGTGGCTTGACCAGATGCTGAAAGCCGGTATCGGACAGGTTGTGGATTGGAGCAAGGTCGATAAAGAGGACTACCTACTGGCCATGGAGCGCAGCCCCATCAAGGACGTGGAGATCAAGGTGCTGCTGAAGGCGGCTTTGACCAACGAGATCAATAGCCGCGAGGTCTATATGAAAGGCATCGACCACAGCTACTACTATGAGGGGTATACGACCTTCAAGACGGAAGATCTGAGCAAGGAATGAGGTGCAGATATGCCGGATACGAAGCAGACGAATCGCATCCATCTCTCGCAAATGCTGTAGAAATACGTATCGCCGGTATACATTGGTAAGTTCGTACCACAATTCATTGACATATTTGCCAATAAATTGTATTATATTGACAGAACAAGGGCTATTCTTCGGCCCCCCTAGAGTCAGCCCTGTAATATTACAGGGCTGGTTTTTTCTTTTTGGAGGAAATGAAATGGACTATTACGCCCACATTGCAGAGGACGGGCGCCGTCAGACAGTGGCAGAGCATTGCCGAAAGGCTGCCAGCTATGCTGCAGAGTGCTTATCCGGCGTTGGGTTATCAAATACAGCCTATTTAGCGGGATTGATGCACGATACAGGCAAATTAACGCAAGAATATCAAATCTATTTGGAACGCGCCACACGCGGCGAAGCAGTACGGCGCGGCTCCGTGGTTCATACCTTTGCAGGAGTTCGATTTCTACTGGAACATTATCATGGATTAAAACATGAGTCTTTTAATGACATCACATGTGAACTGCTGGCTTTTGCCGTTGGTGCACACCATGGGCTGTTTGACTGCATTGATGAAAACCATGCCTCAGGATTTCTGCACAGGCTTCAATCCCATGATAGCGAATATCAGGAAGCTATAAAAAATGCGGAAATGCTCCTTATCACGCGTGATGAAACAAATCAATTGTTTCAAGCCTCTTGCGAAGAGATGTCTATTATTTTTGAAAAAATCCAGAAGATACTGGATTTCGAATCTTCTCAGGAGAATGATTTACACTTCTATGTTGGTCTGATGGCAAGACTTTTGCTGTCGGCGGTAATCCAAGGCGACCGGCGGGATACCACAGAATTTGTAACAGGAACTTCGCGTTTACCCCATACAAAAGACTTGCGTGATATGTGGAATGCCTATCTACAACACATGGAACAAAAGCTTTCGGAATTCTCTTCCCAAACAGATATACAGAAAGCAAGACGGGAAATTTCAGATCAGTGCCGACGGTTTGCAAATCAGCCCGGCGGTGTTTACCATCTGAATGTACCTACGGGAGCCGGGAAAACGCTGAGTTCTTTGCGTTATGCTTTAGCGCATGCTGCCAAATGGAATAAATCCAGAATTATTTTTACCGCGCCGCTGCTAACAATTTTAGATCAAAACGCAAAAGTGATTCGGAACTTTGTCGGAGATAACAGCATCATTCTGGAGCACCATTCCAACCTTATTCGCACACAAGAAATAGCGGAACAATTGGATACGCAGGAACTGTTGTTGGAGGATTGGAGTGCGCCGATCATTATTACCACACTTGCACAACTGCTGAATACATTCCTGGACGGGAATACTTCCTCGATCCGCCGTTTTCAGGCCCTTGCCGATAGTGTCATTGTCATGGACGAGGTCCAAACGGTGCCTACCAAAATGCTAACGCTATTTAACCTAACGATCAACTTCTTATCAGAAGTCTGCGGCGCGACTGTCATTTTGTGCTCCGCAACCCAACCGTGCTTCGAAAGGGCTGCGCATCCTTTGTTTACTCAGCGTATCGATATGGTGCCATATACTCCGAAGTTATGGAACACCTTCCGCAGAACACAAATTAAGCCTGTTGAAATGATGCGTCTGGATGCCATCCCTGCATTTGCTCAGCGGGTTTTGGAACAGGCAAACAGCCTGCTGATTGTTTGCAATAAGAAAAGCGAAGCTACATATCTCTATGAAGCGCTGTCAGGCGGTACGGCCCATTGTTTCCATCTATCCGCCGCAATGTGCATGGCACATCGAAGGATTGTTCTGAACAATCTACAAGCAGTTTTGGATGATTTGAAGTCCACACCGCAAACATCGGGCAAGAAAGTGATCTGCGTATCCACGCAGGTCATTGAAGCTGGCATCGATATTTCCTTCGAGCGGGTCATCCGCCTTTCCGCAGGAATGGACAGTGTCATCCAGTCTGCAGGTCGCTGTAACCGCAATGGCGAATCGGACACTCCCGCATCGGTTTATCTGGTGCCGTGTCAGAATGAAAATCTGACAAAACTATCCGAAATTCAGCGGGGAAAAGATGCTACCGAAAGTTTGCTGGCACAATACTGCCGTTGCCCACAGCAATTTCAAAATGACCTTTCTTCCGATGAAGCCATCAATGATTATTACCGCAGGCTTTACAAGGAAATGCCGGAAGGGTTCCAGGACTATAACATAAAGGGAAAACCATATTCCATTTTTTCTTTGCTATCAGCCAACAGCTGTTTTGCAGATGACCGAGTTGAAGCGCATGGAAACTATTTTTTAAACCAGGCATTTCGCTTAGCGGGCAACCTGTTTCAAGTGTACGACGATGCAAGTCTTGATGTTATCGTTCCCTACAAAGAAGGACGAATGATCATCGCAGATCTTGGATCTGAACGGGCTGCTTGGGATTTTGAATACAGAAAAGAGTGTATCGCACGCGCCAAACCATACACGATTTCTTTGTATGAATATCAACGAAAGCAATTAGAGCAAAATCACGGATTATTGCCAGTTAGTGGCGAAAATGATAGAATATGGATGCTATCAGATAACTTTTATGACAAAGAACTTGGTTTTTCCCTCGAAGGGATAGAAATACAGTTTTTGGAGGTGTAATTGTGAGAAATACGCAATATCCAAACCTTGTGGAATTTCAGGTAACAGGGGATTATGCTCTGTTCTCTGATCCAATTCTTCGCCTTGGCGGAGAAAAATGCACCTATCAAGTGCCAACCTATGAAGCCTTGAAAGGAATTTTGTCCTCAGTGTATTGGAAACCCACGTTGATCTGGTATATTGACGCTGTTCGCGTGATGAACCCTATCCAAACGGAAGTGAAAGGCATGCGGCCTATCAAGTACCACGGCGGCAACGATTTGGCTTACTATACTTATCTGAAAAACTGTTGTTACAAAGTACAAGCTCACTTTGAATGGAACGAAAATCGCGCAGAGTTGGCAGGAGACCGCAATGAAAATAAGCACCATGAGATTGCAAAACGGATGATCCGAAAGGGCGGAAGACGGGATATTTTTCTGGGAACGCGGGAGTGCCAGGGATACGTGGAACCTTGCGTATTCGACGAAGGAAGCAGTCCCTATGATGAGATCCAGGAACTAAGTTTCGGTTTGATGTATCATGGAATCACTTATGCCGATGAAGCATATTCCGCAGATACGGCAGGGCACATGACGGCGAATTTTTGGAATGCGGTGATGCGGAAGGGAATTATTACCTTCCCAAAGCCGAAAGAATGTCCGTTGCATAAAACGTTAGGTGAAATGCCGGTCAAGCCCTTTGGCGCATCTCTGCAAAACTTTTCGGGACTAAGGGAATTTGGGGAGGTGGACTGAATGGGACTGCTGCAAAAAGCATGTGAAACCTATGACTGCCATATTCGCCTTGTAGGTCTACCACAAGCAGGAGAAAAGAAGGAAACGCTGGCCCCTGTTTCCCATATTTTAACCTCTGCACAGATCGAGATTACGCTAAACCAGGATGGGAAATTTCGAAGTGCTAAGGCAATAGACAAAAAAGAACCTAAAATTGTAATTCCAGTCACAGAGGAATCCGGCGGGCGCAGCGGGACAAACCCAAGACCGCATCCCCTTTGCGATCAACTAAAGTATCTGGCAGGGTACGACGCCAAGAAATATGAAGGATATGTGACGCAGCTGACACAATGGGCAGAATCTTCTTGCGGACACCCTAAACTCCGGCCGATTCTAAATTATGTAAAAAGCGGCACGATTCTTGCCGACCTTGCACAGAGCGATGTTATACAGCTTGATGAAAAGGGACATCCCAAGGAAGAAGATGCCATGGTGTGTTGGCGTGTAGTCGGGTTGGACAGCAACGAATCTGACGCATGCTGGCAAGACCAAAGCCTTTTTCGCGCATTTATAGATTACTACCGCGCCAAAATGGAAGGGCAAGGTAAAGAACTGTGTATGGTTAGCGGAACACTGTCACGACCCGCTATTCAGCATCCCAAAGGGATTGCTCCGGCATGCGGCGGTAATGCCAAATTGATTTCCTCGAACGATGAAAACGGTTTTACTTACCGTGGGCGATTTGCGGAGGATTGGCAGGCTGCGACTATCGGTTACGAGGCATCCCAGGAGGCACACAACGCGCTGCGCTGGTTGATTGCGAATCAGGGAACTTTGATCGGTGGTAGAGTGTTTTTGTGCTGGAATCCGCAGGGGAGAAAAACCTGCAGCGCAACGGGCCCATTTCGAGTGAATAAAACACCGATCACCGAACCGACCGAATACCGGGAGGACTTGCACAAAACGCTGATGGGATACCGCAATTTACTACCGGATTCTGCCGGAGTTGTGATCGCAGCTTTCGATGCTGCCACCACAGGGCGCTTATCCATGACATATTACAATGAACTGATGGGATCGGATTTTCTGCAAAGGCTCCATGATTGGGACGCGATCTGCTGCTGGCCCAACTGGCAGGGTGCCATCTGGGCACCGTCCCTATATCAGATCGTGAATGACGCCTTTGGGACCTGCCAGAACGGCCAGCTGAAAACGGACAATCGGGTGTTAAAGCAGCAAATCCAACGGTTGCTGTCCTGCCGTGTAGACCGCGCCAGATTCCCTTCCGACATCAAAGATATGCTGGTACGGCGTGCTTCAAATCCACAGTCTTTTGAAAAGGATATCTGGCGAGGCGTGTTGTTTACAGCGTGTGCTGTTTTGAAAAAATATGATTTTGATCGAAATGGGGAGGAATGGAGTATGGCACTGGATTCCAGCAAACAAGATCGCAGCTATCAGTTTGGCCGTTTGTTGGCCGTGATGGAAAAAGTGGAGCGGGATACTTACACTGACAACGAAAATCGGGAACCGAATGCAATCCGGCAGATGTCTGTTTTCTGCCGCCGTCCCATGTATGTGGCGGCCAATCTGGAAAAGCAGCTTGAGCAGGCTTATTTACCGAGGCTCCGCCCGGGAAGCCGCGTATTTTACAAGAATATGATCGGCCAAATCATGGAAGAAATCGATAAATTCCCAGAAAACCAGAGAAATCGGCCGTTGGAGCCCAGCTATCTGATGGGATACTATCTCCAGCGCAGCGCACTGTATCAGAAAAAAGAGAATGAACAGAACGAGGAGGACAGCAAGCAATGAGTACATTACAGAACAAGATCGATTTTGTAGCATTGATCTCGGTCAACATGGCAAATGCCAACGGCGATCCCTTAAACGGCAACCGGCCCCGCACGGATTATAACAATTATGGTGAGATCTCCGATGTGTGCATCAAGCGAAAAATCCGCAACCGGATGCAGGATCAAGGCTATCCGATTTTTGTGCAGTCTGAGGACCGGTGTGACGATGGCCTTGGCAGCCTGAGCGAACGCGCTTCCACAACCCTGAAAGGCATTAAAAATCGTGAGGAGTATACCAAAAAAGCCTGCGAAACTTGGCTGGATGTACGCACATTCGGACAGGTGTTCGCTTTCAAGGGTAAAGACAGTGTATCTGTGGGTGTGCGTGGCCCTGTTTCCATTCATCAGGCGGTCAGTATTTCACCCGTGGATGTGCAGACACTTCAGATTACAAAAAGTGTCAACGGTGAACCCGGTGAAAAACGTTCTTCGGATACCATGGGCAATAAGCATTTTGTACAGTTCGGTCTTTATCTGCTCAAAGGCTCCATCAATGTGCAGTTGGCAGAAAAAACAGGCTTCACAGAAGAGGACGCACAAGTGGTGAAGGAGTGTCTACGGACGCTGCTTGTCAATGATGCCTCCGCCGCCCGTCCAGATGGTTCTATGGAGGTGGTCAAGCTTTTCTGGTGGCAGCATAACTGCAAGGACGGGCAGTATTCCTCCGCCAAAGTACACCGTTCTGTAAAAGTCACTCTGAAAGATTCAGACCATATTCCTTCCTCTGTGGATGACTATGCCATCACTGTAGAAGCTCTGCCTGGATTGGAACCGGAAGTGATTGATGGACTTTAATGACGAGGACTTCCTCCAACTCTCCGGTTTGCAGCACTTCAAGTTCTGCCGCCGCCAGTGGGCGCTCATTCACATTGAGAACCAGTGGGCGGAGAATTACCGCACGACGGACGGCGCGATCCTGCATGAAAACGCGCACAACGGCGCATTTTCCGAAAGCAGGGGAGATCTCCTCGTCACGCGCGATATGCGCATTTTCTCGCGCTCGCTCGGCGTTTCCGGCGCGTGCGACGTGCTGGAATTTCACCGCGGCGAAACTGGCATCCCGCTCAAGGGGCGTGAGGGGCTGTGGCAGCCATACCCCGTGGAGTACAAGCGGGGACGGCCGAAGGAGAACACGGCAGATGCCCTCCAACTCTGTGGACAGGCTATGTGTCTGGAGGAAATGCTCTGCTGCGAAATTCCGCAGGGTGCGCTGTATTACGGCGAGCCTCACCGCCGCACTGAGGTAGATTTTACACCGGAGCTGCGTCAGGAGGTAACAGATCTCTTAACCGAAATGCACGAGCTTTACCGGCGCGGCTACACACCTAAGGTGAAGCCGTCAAAGTCCTGCAATGCCTGTTCCCTGAAGGAACTGTGTCTGCCAAAGCTGCTGCGGAGCAGATCTGTTTCCGCGTATTTGCGCGGCGCCATGGAGGACGAGCCATGAGACAGCTATTGAATACGCTTTTTGTCACCTCGGAGGATATCTACCTCTCCTTGGATGGTGAAAATGTGGTGGCGAACCGGGGCGGGGAAACCGTTGCCCGGTATCCGCTGCACACGCTGCAAAGCATCGTCACCTTCTCCTACGCAGGGGCTTCGCCTGCATTGATGGGAAAATGCGCGCAGCGGGAGATCGGGCTTGCGTTCTGCTCGCCACGGGGAAAATTCCTTGCGCGCGTTTCCGGGCAGATGCAGGGAAATGTTCTTCTGCGGCGGATGCAGTACCGCGTGGCAGATGACCCATCGCAAAGCTGCCGAATCGCCCGGAATATGGTTTTCGGCAAGGTCTTCAATGCCCGCTGGAGCGTGGAGCGCACACGCCGCGACCATGTCCAGCGCATTGACGATGTGCGCTTTTCCTCTGTATCCGCGCAGCTTCAGGGGCTTTTGCCGCAAATTGCGGAGGAAACATCGCCGGACAGTCTGCGTGGACTGGAAGGCATCGGTGCAGCGGCATATTTCAGCGTGCTGGACGACATGATCTTACAGGGCAAGGAAACCTTTTTCTTTCACGAGCGCAGCCGCCGTCCGCCGCTCGATGCGTTCAATGCAATGCTGTCTTTTGCCTATAGCCTGCTTGCACACGACTGCGCATCGGCGCTCGAAAGCGTGGGGCTGGACGCGTATGTTGGCTGTCTCCACCGCGACCGCCCCGGGCGGGAGTCTCTGGCGCTCGATCTGATGGAGGAGTTGCGTCCCTGCTTTGCAGACCGCTTTGTGCTCACGCTCATCAACAACCGTATCATGAAGCCCACCGATTTTGAGTTTCGTGAAAGCGGCGCGGTGCTGCTGACGGACGCAGGGCGCAGAACGTTTCTGCAAAAGTGGCAGGAGCGGAAAAAGGAGACCATCACCCACCCGTTTCTGGATGAAAAGATGCCGTGGGGACTCGTCCCTTATGTGCAAAGCCTGCTGCTGGCGCGTTACCTGCGCGGTGATCTCGAAGATTACCCGCCGTTTTTGTGGAAGTGAGGCTCTTATGCTGGTACTGATCACTTACGATGTCAGCACGGAAGACGCCGCCGGGCGCAAGCGTTTGCGGCAGATTGCAAAGCGGTGCGTCAACTACGGTCAGCGCGTGCAGAATTCCGTGTTTGAATGTCTGCTGGATACAGCGCAATATCGAAAGCTACAGCACGAGCTTTGCGGGATCATGGATCCGGAAAAAGACAGTCTGCGTTTCTATTGTCTCGGGAAAAAGTATGAGAATAGAATTGAGCATTTTGGCTGCAAGCAGACCTACCTTCCGGAAGAACCGATGATCTTATAGTGCGAAGCAAAAGCTCGCAGAAATTTCCGCAGCGGTTCGCACCGCAAATAGAGAAGTTTTTGCCGATCTGCAAGCGGCAAAACGCTTTGAAAGGCAGCGTTTTGCGCAAAAATATCTGGAATCCATGCCTTTTTTACAAAAATGTGCAAAGCAATTTGTTCACTTTTGCTGTCGCGCCCCGCATGGGGCGCGTGGATTGAAATAATGTCAGCAGCTCCAAGGTCGTGCGTATGCAGAGTCGCGCCCCGCATGGGGCGCGTGGATTGAAATTGCTAATGGTGCTATTGCAAATCTGCTTGGATCTGTCGCGCCCCGCATGGGGCGCGTGGATTGAAATCAATGGTTCCAAACAAGACGGTTTGGAACGAAAAAGGTCGCGCCCCGCATGGGGCGCGTGGATTGAAATTTTTGCGAGGAGGTGTTACCCGGCGATACGTTCAATGTCGCGCCCCGCATGGGGCGCGTGGATTGAAATTGCCGCTGCTTCGCGCTATGGTGCAGATACTTCTGGTCGCGCCCCGCATGGGGCGCGTGGATTGAAATGTACTGTTTACGGTGGTCGCTATGATGCCAATGGGTCGCGCCCCGCATGGGGCGCGTGGATTGAAATTGATAAGGCTGCTTCCGCTTCTATGTACGGTAGGTCGCGCCCCGCATGGGGCGCGTGGATTGAAATTAATAGATCTGGTGGTCATGGCGGTTTTGGTTCTGGTCGCGCCCCGCATGGGGCGCGTGGATTGAAATTTCAATTTCAAGACGACCATACCGATCTAAGGTAGTCGCGCCCCGCATGGGGCGCGTGGATTGAAATGTAGGGTCGAAGATCATCGAGAGACAGTCCAAAAAGTCGCGCCCCGCATGGGGCGCGTGGATTGAAATCGTTAGCTGTCTTTCCGGGAAGAATGACAGCTTCAGTCGCGCCCCGCATGGGGCGCGTGGATTGAAATCCAGACCATAAACCGAGGTCGGACCATGTCACCTGGTCGCGCCCCGCATGGGGCGCGTGGATTGAAATGCCCCATGTCGCATGAGCCGGTCAGGCGGTGGTGCCAGTCGCGCCCCGCATGGGGCGCGTGGATTGAAATTCGCCGGTTGCCTTGCTCTTGAAATCGTCATCGAGTCGCGCCCCGCATGGGGCGCGTGGATTGAAATAAAGGAGTGATACTATGTCTCTTTCCGACGGTGGTCGCGCCCCGCATGGGGCGCGTGGATTGAAATGTCCTGCATGGTCAAACCGTCTTCTCTCGGCGGCGTCGCGCCCCGCATGGGGCGCGTGGATTGAAATCTCCTTTAGTGCATCAAGCTGTTGTGGGGTCAATGTCGCGCCCCGCATGGGGCGCGTGGATTGAAATGCTGCGGTCGATCTGGACAACGGGCAAAAGGTTCGTCGCGCCCCGCATGGGGCGCGTGGATTGAAATCCACCGGAGGCACGGTTGAGGCTATCACGGCGGCGCGTCGCGCCCCGCATGGGGCGCGTGGATTGAAATCTGCGGAGCTGTACGGGGCGTTTCTGCGCGCTCTACGGTCGCGCCCCGCATGGGGCGCGTGGATTGAAATGAGCTGCCAGCGGACGAGGCGGCGTGCCTTATTGAGGTCGCGCCCCGCATGGGGCGCGTGGATTGAAATAATCCCTATTATCCGCAGCCGATGCCGGACAACCTGTCGCGCCCCGCATGGGGCGCGTGGATTGAAATAGCTTTGGGATTTACTGAGCAAATGGCGATGGACAGTCGCGCCCCGCATGGGGCGCGTGGATTGAAATAATCCCTATTATCCGCAGCCGATGCCGGACAACGTCGCGCCCCGCATGGGGCGCGTGGATTGAAATAAAGTCTGATGCAGTGATCATCAACATAAATCAAGTCGCGCCCCGCATGGGGCGCGTGGATTGAAATGCTCGTGTCTACGCTGATTTTGACAAATAAATCGTCGCGCCCCGCATGGGGCGCGTGGATTGAAATTTCTGTTTCAAGGCGGGCTATCCAGCGATTAACGTCGCGCCCCGCATGGGGCGCGTGGATTGAAATCCGAACAAAGATGTCAAATGTATGTATTGCCCGTGTCGCGCCCCGCATGGGGCGCGTGGATTGAAATACGCTCGTGGAGGGATACACGACCATTGAGGGCGTCGCGCCCCGCATGGGGCGCGTGGATTGAAATGTCTGCCTTGCGCTGCTCTCTCGTGCGCTTGTCGTGTCGCGCCCCGCATGGGGCGCGTGGATTGAAATGCCAACTCGAACCTGACGGTTGAAAGAATCGCGTGTCGCGCCCCGCATGGGGCGCGTGGATTGAAATATGTTCTTGGGGCAGTTGTCGATATCCTCGCCAGTCGCGCCCCGCATGGGGCGCGTGGATTGAAATGGAGGGTACAGCTACACAAAGGCAAGCGGCGGAAGTCGCGCCCCGCATGGGGCGCGTGGATTGAAATCTCACCCGATGCTGACGAACTGGACGACGAGTAGTCGCGCCCCGCATGGGGCGCGTGGATTGAAATGTCCGAAACCATCACTCCACCTCCTGCATCTTAGTCGCGCCCCGCATGGGGCGCGTGGATTGAAATCCGCTGGACTTTAGATGAAATTTGGGAGCTTGACGTCGCGCCCCGCATGGGGCGCGTGGATTGAAATGCCGAGATGCTTGAGGAGGAAAAGAACCGTGGAAGTCGCGCCCCGCATGGGGCGCGTGGATTGAAATCCCAGGTGCGTGGCGATCTCCGCCACACTCGCGTAGTCGCGCCCCGCATGGGGCGCGTGGATTGAAATACGGATCCCGGCGACGTTGTAATCGACCCATGTGGTCGCGCCCCGCATGGGGCGCGTGGATTGAAATAAAAACTGCTGAACTGGTAAAGGCCAGGGGTGCGGAGGGTCGCGCCCCGCATGGGGCGCGTGGATTGAAATGCCGTCAATGTCGATTGCCACAATATCGGGGTTCAGTCGCGCCCCGCATGGGGCGCGTGGATTGAAATGGCTTGCAGAGCGCAATGGTGTATTTGGAGGCGGTCGCGCCCCGCATGGGGCGCGTGGATTGAAATTTGTCTGTGAACTACGGCTCCGGCTCCGGCGACGGTCGCGCCCCGCATGGGGCGCGTGGATTGAAATGGGGAATGCGAGGGGAGACGATGAAGATTTTAGGTCGCGCCCCGCATGGGGCGCGTGGATTGAAATGGAAAAACTGGCATGATAGGTGCGTTTACACCAAGTCGCGCCCCGCATGGGGCGCGTGGATTGAAATAGCTGGACAACCTGACACGGTATGAGTTCACCTGGTCGCGCCCCGCATGGGGCGCGTGGATTGAAATTTTGAGTGCCGGATAAACGCAGCGCTCAAACGGGGTCGCGCCCCGCATGGGGCGCGTGGATTGAAATTCGCGCCGCATGTCATCCCATGCGTCCGCATAGCGGTCGCGCCCCGCATGGGGCGCGTGGATTGAAATAGGGACTGCAAAAATCCCGAAGCAGAACTGCAAAGTCGCGCCCCGCATGGGGCGCGTGGATTGAAATCAATGGTTCCAAACAAGACGGTTTGGCACGAAAGTCGCGCCCCGCATGGGGCGCGTGGATTGAAATCGTATTCTCACCATTAAACTCCTTCCAATGATTCGTCGCGCCCCGCATGGGGCGCGTGGATTGAAATGCCATCATCGTTATAATCGTACCATGTCTGAGGCACGTCGCGCCCCGCATGGGGCGCGTGGATTGAAATATAACCGATGCCCATATTAGAATAAATAAGCCCGTCGCGCCCCGCATGGGGCGCGTGGATTGAAATCTAAACAGGCTGGCAGGGGCTTCCGTATCGCTCCCGTCGCGCCCCGCATGGGGCGCGTGGATTGAAATTTCCCAGTCAAAACTACCGGTGCCCCAGTCGTTGGTCGCGCCCCGCATGGGGCGCGTGGATTGAAATGCATTGGCTCCGATCACAGGGGATCGAACCGTCCGTCGCGCCCCGCATGGGGCGCGTGGATTGAAATATATAATCCATGGCAGCGTCACCTCCTCGCACCGTCGCGCCCCGCATGGGGCGCGTGGATTGAAATAAGATCAGCTTGTCAATGATTTTGATGTTAACTCCGTCGCGCCCCGCATGGGGCGCGTGGATTGAAATTACATTACGATTCATTCTCAATCTCCTTTACAAGTCGCGCCCCGCATGGGGCGCGTGGATTGAAATGCATATTCCCTGTCGCTCCACGCCGTCCAGACACTGTCGCGCCCCGCATGGGGCGCGTGGATTGAAATGCAGCGCATCAGCGTCCGCTTTCAGGCTTGCGAGTCGCGCCCCGCATGGGGCGCGTGGATTGAAATTCCGACACGTTGAAAAAAGTCCCGTCATTCAGCGTCGCGCCCCGCATGGGGCGCGTGGATTGAAATAGCTCTAAGGCTGCGGAAAAGGCATATTTGGCAGGTCGCGCCCCGCATGGGGCGCGTGGATTGAAATGCATACGATACGGCAGCCGAGATTTTATGCAAAAGTCGCGCCCCGCATGGGGCGCGTGGATTGAAATACCATCAACAGGAGATGCCTTCCAAACATACCAGTCGCGCCCCGCATGGGGCGCGTGGATTGAAATCCTCTGATGTAGCAGTCGGTGACTGGATTTCTCGTCGCGCCCCGCATGGGGCGCGTGGATTGAAATTTCACTTCCATGATCACTTGGATGGGCAACCTGGTCGCGCCCCGCATGGGGCGCGTGGATTGAAATTAATCATACCAGTTTTGGTCTTGAAGATGGTGCAACGTCGCGCCCCGCATGGGGCGCGTGGATTGAAATTCTCATCTCCTTTACGATGCGAACCTGCTCCATGAGTCGCGCCCCGCATGGGGCGCGTGGATTGAAATGCTAATGTAAGTGCGTTGCTCCCCATCTGGATAAGTCGCGCCCCGCATGGGGCGCGTGGATTGAAATTTGGATGATATCACGCAAAAAACCAAAAAGCAAGAGTCGCGCCCCGCATGGGGCGCGTGGATTGAAATGCAAACCAAAACCCCTTTGCCCCCGTACCACTTGTCGCGCCCCGCATGGGGCGCGTGGATTGAAATCTTTGGTAATGAGGTTATGCTTCCCGCTGGTTTTGGTCGCGCCCCGCATGGGGCGCGTGGATTGAAATCGTGTTTATAATAAGACGTTGCAGGATCCTTCCTAGTCGCGCCCCGCATGGGGCGCGTGGATTGAAATCTTGACTCTTTTGGCTGCGGCACCCGGAAGATTACCAGTCGCGCCCCTCGCGGGGCGCGTGGATTGAAATCTTTATCGTGGCGCACTTTGCACGCGACGCGTTTAGTCGCGCCCCT
>PPYE01319691.1_pt1 | contig 97311 bp, 70 predicted proteins | sample 1559881 | NCBI WGS metagenome assembly PPYE01 (sample SAMN08240022, study PRJNA423297) | Human gut metagenome, whole genome shotgun sequencing project.
TAACATCCTGATACAAAGATATAAATATGAAAGTTAATTAAAATAATTATCCAATTTTACTTGGAATTTAAATGGAAATACAGATATGAAAAAGATTATATATGCAGCAATTATTTGCTCCGTTTCGTTTTTCACTTCATGTGAAGATTATTTAAAACTGGAATCACCGGATCAACTTACATTAGAAAATTACTGGCGAGACCTATCAGATGCTGAAGCTGGACTGGCAGCGGCATATTCACAATTGGAATATTCAATTGATACGTGGGAATTTTCCGAAGTTAAATGGCCGGTAGAAGCTTACCGGGAAGATATTGTAACTTTAGGAACTGATGCTTATAATTATCCGAATTGGGTAGAGCTTGCAAGCTTCACATTTACCGGAGGGAATTCACAAATCAGTTCTTACTGGTGGAACAATTATAAAGGCATCAGTTTTGCAAACCAAATCATAGAAAAAGTAGCTAATATACCGAATGATGGAATAACCGAGTCTGCCCGTTCTCAAATTATTAACGAAGCATATTTCCTCCGTGCTTATTACCATTTGAAACTTTTACTAAATTGGAAGGAAATCATAATAAGAGACAAATATGTAACAGGTCAGAGTGGAATGAGCAAAGCACTATCAACTCGTGAGGATGCGTGGGATTTTATAATTCAGGATTTTATAAAAGCAACCTCCCTCCCCGAAACGTATGACGGAGATGATGTAGGAAGGGCTACATCAGGAGCTGCATACTCTTATTTGGGTTTCTCTTATCTTACCCGCGCCTATGAAGAAGCAAGTAAGAAAAAAGAATATCTTGAAAAAGCACTAAAAGCATTTGAAGATGTAAAAGGCTATGAGCTTGAAAGTAATTTTGCAAGCATGTTCAATGCCACCAATAAAAATTCCAAAGAATCTATCTTTGAGCTTCAATTTACTATGAATTCAGCTAATGGAGCAGATTATCGCACGCAGTTTCATAAATGGATGGCATGTTCCGAATTAAAAGGATGGGACGAAATATTGCCAAGCCAATTACTTGTTAATGAATTTATGAAAGAAGGAGAAATTGCCACCACCGGACTTTATGATTCGCGAATGTATCAGACTATTTTCTACCAGTGCGACTACTTTAATGATCCGGACGAAAAACGTGTTTATGGAAAAACATATGATGAATGGTTCAATTATAAAGAAACTGATGAAAACGGAGATCCTACCGGCAATATTATTTATTATAATCGCTATGTATTCCATAAATTCCTGCCTGCAACCTATAGTGAACTGACTCAGAGCTACTGTGCTATAAACATCCCATTAATGCGTTATGCAAATGTATTATTAATGAAGGCAGAAGCATTGAATGAACTAGACAGAACATCAGAAGCAATCCCTATCATCAATGAAGTAAGAAATATACATGGAGATATGCCTCCTATGACCGGAATAACAAAAGAAGAAGTTACTGCTCAAATAGAACACGAACGTATGTTGGAATTCCCCTTAGAAAACTTCCGGTGGTATGACCTCCGCCGTTGGGGTAAATTAACAGAATCCCTGGAAGCAGTAGGACGTGGAACTAACTTTAAAGAATCAGAACACTCCTTCTACCACATCCCACTCACAGAACTTAATACTAACGATCAAATTCAAAAATAATCACTCTTGTTCATTAAAATTAAGCGAAGCAGCGTATTCGAAAGAATACCTGCTCCGCTCTAATCAAGAAACAACTATCTTTGCAGAAAATTCTCAGACATGTTTATAATTATCGGAATAATGCTGACAGGGATGCTTACCGGCTACCTGCTAAGGAATAAAAAACTATCCTGGATACATAAAATAATTACCATCCTTATATGGCTATTACTCTTTCTGCTGGGTATCGATGTAGGAAGCAACGAAGCTATTATAAAAGGATTGCATACCATTGGTCTTGAAGCAGCCATAATTACTATTGCCGCCGTGATCGGGAGCACTCTTTGTGCATGGGGGTTGTGGTATTTTATTTATCAGCGGCATACTAAAAAAACACAGTCATGAAAGGAAGTATTATCATTGTATCCTTTTTCGTATTAGGTACGCTGTGCGGATTATTCCGGTTAATTCCTGTAGACTTGTCGGAAAGCAATTTAAGCTATTATGCCTTATGCGCATTGATGTTTTGTGTAGGGCTTAGTGTAGGAAATGACCCTAATACATTGAAGAGTTTCAGAGCCTTAAACCCCAGGCTTGTGCTACTGCCGGTCATGACAATTTTAGGGACGCTGGCCGGTTGTGCAGCCGTGAGCCTGTTCCTAAGTCATCGTTCTGCAGCCGATTGCATGGCTGTAGGATCCGGATTTGGCTATTACTCCCTTTCCAGTATATTTATTACGGAATATAAAGGAGCAGAACTGGGAACAGTCGCTTTACTTTCAAACATCATGCGCGAAATCATTGCTTTGCTTTGTGCACCATTGCTTGTCAGGTACTTTGGTAAACTGGCTCCTATTTCGGTAGGCGGAGCAACGACTATGGACACTACATTACCTATTATCACCCGTTATTCCGGCAAAGAATTTGTTGTTGTTTCTATCTTTCATGGATTTGTCGTAGACTTTAGTGTACCGTTTCTGGTTACATTCTTCTGCTCTATCTGATAGAAATAATTAATCAACTGAGTTAAAAATAATATCATGAAAAACCTTTCATATATACCCTTTCTATGTCTGCTTCTATGGAGCAATCCCATGAAGTCCGGGGAAAATGACCAGCAACCCTGGCAAAACCCGCAGATAAATGCAATCAACCGTGAGCCGATGCATGCCCATTTTATTCCTTTTAAGAATGAAAACGGGGCATTACAACAGTTAAACCTGCCTGCCCACGAATCTTTTACTGTTAATACTAAGACTGAAAGACGGCTTTCACTCAACGGAACGTGGAAATTTCTATTTTTCAGGAATCCGGATGGCTGCCCCGATGGTTTTTGGAAATCAAACTATAACACACGAAACTGGAAAAACATTGAAGTACCCGGAAGCTGGGAACTACAAGGATTTGATGCACCCATCTACACAGATGTAAGCTATCCCTTTCCTGCCAATCCGCCTTACGTACCTACGGATTATAATCCGGTAGGTGCTTATGTACACGAATTTACCATACCAAACGAATGGAATGGCATGGATATTTTCATTGATTTTGAAGGTGTTGAATCAGCATTCTATTGCTGGGTAAACGGAGAATTGGCCGGATATAGTGAAGACAGCCGGTTACCTGCACACTTCAATATCACACGATTGCTAAAGAAAGGCAAAAATAAACTTGCCCTAAAAGTATTCCGTTATAGTGACGGCTCTTATCTTGAAGATCAGGATTACTGGAAATATAGTGGAATTGAACGGAACGTATATGTATATGCACGCCCCGTAAGCAGAGTTAAAGACTTCAAATTGATAGCCGGTTTAGCTAACCAATACAGGGATGGCAACTTCAATCTGGATATGATACTAAATCAACCGGAAGCCGGACAGACTGTAGAAATCAAAGTATTAGATAAAGATAAAGCGATATTTACTCAACGGAAAGACATTAATGGAGATGCAGATACTCTTCTTACAGTTTCTCACATATTCCCTCATGTAAAGTCATGGAATGCAGAAACTCCTAATCTTTATACTTTGGTAGTCAACACATTTGATAAAGAAGGAAAACCTCTGGAATCTTTCGCTCACCCATTTGGTTTCCGCTCTGTGGAAATGCGTAATGGAATGTTGCTGGTTAATAATGTACCGATATTATTTAAAGGAGTAAACCGCCATGAACATGATCCTCTGAAAGGGCGTACAATAACTGTTGAAAGCATGATTCGTGATATTCAACTAATGAAACAGTTTAATATCAATGCTGTGCGCTGTTCCCACTATCCCAACAACCCGGAATGGTATTCACTATGCGACAGATATGGTATTTACCTTGTAGACGAAGCCAACATTGAAAGCCATGGCATGGATCATCACAAAGACGGTACACTGGCAAATTATCCGGAATGGGAACTTCCATTCATGCAACGGATGGAACGAATGGTAAGACGCGACCGCAATTTTACCTCTATCGTTACATGGTCCCTTGGAAATGAATCCGGTTATGGAAAACATTTTGAGACACTGTACCATTGGACAAAAGCATTCGACCCCACCCGTCCTACCCAGTATGAGGGTTCACGCAAACAAGGTGTTTCAGATATATATTGCCCGATGTATGGCCGTATCTGGTTATTACGTGAACATGTAAACATGAGGCAGCCACGTCCGCTTATACTTTGTGAATACGCCCATGCTATGGGAAACAGTGTAGGAAACTTACAGGACTACTGGGATCTGATCTATAAATATGATCAACTTCAGGGAGGATTTATCTGGGATTGGGTAGATCAGACTATCGAAATAAAAGACACAAAAGGTAATAAGATATGGGCATACGGTGGTGATCTGGGTTTCGTAGGTGTGCCCAATGATTCTAATTTCTGTGCAAATGGTCTGATTGCCGCAGACCGTTCCCTGCACCCCCATATTTGGGAAGTTAAAAAAGTATACCAGTATATTCATTTTGAACCGGTTTCTTTTACCACAAATATGATTAAAGTGACCAACCGCTATGACTTTGTTGATCTGAAAAACTTTTATTTACGTTGGGTGATAGAGTCAGACGGAGTTGTATATGATTCCGGTAAAATGGAATTCCCTGAGATACTACCCCATAAAACAAAAGAGATTACCATTCCAATGAAATCCACCCCGAAAGACGGTAAAGAATACTTTCTTAAATTAGAAGCCTTAACCCGGGAAAAGAATTTGCTGATAGATAAAGATCATATCACTGCCATGGAACAGTGGCAGCTTCCAAAAGTATCAGTGGAATATCCTCTGGAAAACATAACAGGAACCTTATCTACAAATCGTGATACTGATAAAATCACAATAAAAGGAGATAACTTCAATCTTGATTTCTCTACGCAAAGTGGCGAGATGACCAGACTCTCTTATTATAACAAAGAACTCATAAAAGAAGGGCTGCGACCTAACTTCTGGCGTGGACTTACTGATAATGATGTAGCCAACCGTACCGCAACCCGATGTGCCACATGGCAGCATGCCGGAAAAAACAAAACTTTAAAATCCGTAGATATGGAAACTTCTGCAGATAATAAGTCTGTTACGATATCTACTATTTACGATATGAAAGAACAGGATTCGGAATTACAAATTAACTACCGGATACGTCCTAACGGTATCATACAAGTAAATGTAAACTTCACACCCGGACAAAAACCTCTGCCCGAGATCCCACGTTTCGGTATGTACTTTGTAATGCCCACAGAATATGAAAATATGACATGGCTTGGCCGTGGCCCTCATGAAAACTACGAAGACCGGAAAACTTCTGCTGCAATCGGATTATACAATTCCATCGTATGGGAACAGTACCATCCCTATATTCGTCCACAAGAAACGGCCAATAAATGTGATGTACGTTGGGTAGCACTCCGTAATAAACAAGGCGACGGTCTGCTGATAACCGGAGAAAAACCACTTAGCACAAGTGCATGGAATTTTCCGATGAAAGATATCGAATATATCCCTTTCAATACAGAACGAAAACATGGTGGCAGTATTGAAAAGAAAGATATGGTATGGGTAAACATCGATCATCTTCAGATGGGTGTAGGAGGAGATAATACCTGGGGAGCACAAGTACACCCGGAATATACCATTACTCCGGAAGCTATTTCTTATACATTCACTTTACAGCCACTTCTCAAAGATGAGGATCCGGCAGATAAAGCACACAAAAGATGGTTTTAAATCTATCTAAATAAAACATTAACTATGTCATTCCGAATTATATTCAAAATATGTACCTGCATCCTGTTAGCAAGTATATTCGCCTGTAAAACGCCCGGCGAACAAACCCAAACAATCCGATATGAGTTTGAAAACCTTTTCGATATCTCATATACACCTGGTTTTAACAAACGCTGCACGGGCTGGTTTACAGATCACGGATCATGGATGGGATTCACCATCCCACAAAAAGATAAATGGGTAAATGGATTTTGCGGGCCATTCAGCCTGGATTATCGGCATTGGACAGTGCATTCTGCTGTAAAAGCAACTTTCCACGAAATAGATAACGAAATATTTACTCCGGATTCCATTAATTATTTTCCCGGGGAAATATATATTTCAGCAAACTCCCGGAGCGGCAACATTCGGCAACGCCTTCAATTTATTGATGCTTCAACATCTTTACTTAAAGTCTATTCAACTAATGGACACGAAATACGTTTTACGGGAGATCACTGGGCAGAAGGTACGACTTTTAAAATGAAGCAAAATACAATTATCACCACCCATCCATCTGGTGAAATAACCTGTATCAGTTTCACACCGGATGCAAAAGTAACCTGTGATGCAACCAACTATGAAGCAATCTGCAATAGCGAAAAAGAGATATACGTAACCATATCCTTCTTCAACAATGAGAAAGAGAAAACTGCCGGATTGCAAAAAGCGGCTACCATATTAAGCCAACCGGAAGTTTATATTTCCGAAAACAATACACGCTGGGAGAGATATCTTACCAAGATACTGAGGGAAGATATGCCTGTAGATTATAACCGGATCGCTGTTAAATCAATAGCAACTTTAATGTCTAACTGGAAAACACATAAAGGAGGTCTTCTGCATGAAGGAGTGATACCCAGCCATGCCGTAAATTACTTTATCGGATTCTGGGCATGGGATTCATGGAGATTTTCAGTAGCCCTTTCACGTTTTGCTCCGGAACTGGCAAAGAATCAGGTACGTGCCATGTTTGACTATCAACTACCGGATGGAATGGTGATCGACTGTATCTATCCGAATCCGGAAGAAAACAATGCACGCGACAGCAAGCCACCTTTAGCAGCCTGGGCAGTAGATGAAATCTTTACCCACACTTCCGATACGGCATTTATTCGTGAAATGTATCCGCAACTACTCTCTTATCACCGCTGGTGGTACAATAAAAGGGATCATAACCGGAATGGTATATGCGAGTTTGGCTCAACCGATGGTACAACCGAAGCCGCAGCCTGGGAAAGTGGAATGGACAATGCCATACGGTTTGACAATGCCAAAATGGTAAAAAATGGAGCTGATGCATGGAGCTTCGATCAGGAAAGTGTAGATTTAAATGCTTATCTGGCACTGGAATACAAACTCCTGAAAAAGTTTGCTGCCATCATAAACCAACCTTTTGATGAACCGGATTACACCTCAAATGTAGCTAATTATTTCTTTGATGAAGAGAAAGGTTTCTTCTTTGACCGCCGTCTTAATGATGGAAGTTTTATCTGTGAAGAAGGTTGTGAAGCTTACATTCCTTTTTGGGCGGGTATTGCTACACCGGATCAGATGAAACGTGCAATCGTATTATTTACAGATACAGCAAAATTTGCTACCTACATTCCTTTCCCTACCGTTGCTGCAGATAATCCTAAATTTATGCCGAAGGGTTATTGGAGGGGGCCTATATGGTTGGATCAAACTTATTTTGCTATTAAAGGATTGCGTAATTACGGATATAATGATATAGCTGACCAATCTACACGCAACGTTTTTGACCGATTACAAGGGTTGAAAGGAAATGCCCCCATACATGAAAATTATGGTACACATACCGGAGAATGCCTGAAAGCTCCTCATTTTAGTTGGAGTGCAGTACATCTATTGATGTTGTATGAAGAGTATGGCAAGTAAATAAGAAATTTCTTTAAATTATTCAATAGGTGAATGCTATTCCGGACTTTCTCTCCGGTCTTTTCTATAAGTCTTATAGGAGAACCGGAGGATAAGTCCGAAACTCAATATATTTACTATCTGCCTACACGAGAATATGATTGTCCTCTGCAAAGACTGTTGCCACATCCCTTGAAATACCTGAAAGTATAAAAGTGATTCAATTCAAATTAATCACCAATTAAAATAAACCTTACAACACAACTATTATCCAGTCATATATTCTTTTTATAATTCATTCATCAACTTTCCATAAAACAAATATTGATTACTCCCTTCTATGGTCACAGCCTTGATTTAGCATAATTACTTTCATTATAAAAAATAAATCTGTAACTTTGATACTATACTTAATCATAACCTGAATCAGACTGTTACATTTATTTTTACTATGAAATTATCAGGTAACAAAGCAACCTTGGATTATGCAAAACAATATATCTTTAATCGAAAAACTAAAAGAGGGCGATAGAACAGCGTTTAATGAACTTTATAAATTACATTATTTTTCAATTCTTTCATATGCTCAATTGTTTTTAAATAATGATGAAGCGGAAGATGTCGTTCAGGACACTTTTTTATCCATATGGCAACATCGGGAAAGAATTGATGTTACACGATCTTTTCACAATTATCTTTTACGTTCAGTTTATAATGCTTCTATCAACATATTAAAAAGAAAAAACTATTCTACCGAATACAGTTCGTCCTATAAAAAAGAAATAGAAGAAATAGGATACAGCTACTACAATCCGGACACAAATGAAACAATAAAAAAGTTGTATAATCAGGATTTACATCAACAAATAAAAGCTGCAATCCGAAGTTTACCTCCAAAATGCAGGGAAGTATTTGAATTAAGTTATATCCAGGATATGCCAAGTAAAGAAATTAGCAAACAACTAAGTATATCTCTTAGTACTGTGGAAAATCATATCTATACAGCACTCAAACAATTAAGGATAAAACTAGGGCCGTATAAAGCCATTTTATTTTTACTTTACTATAATATCTCTAAAATTATAATAAACATATAGGTAGTTTTAGTATTATAATTGTAATGAATTTGACTGAGTAATGAAACAAACTATAAATTGTAGACCTGAATACGAAATGAACGAAAAATTAATATATAAATATCTTTCCGGACAAACCAACATCGAGGAAGAAGAGGAGCTGTTAAAGTGGATAAACAAGTCACCGGATAATAAAAAGCTTTTCTTTGAAATAAAAGCTATCTGGAATGTTAGGCATAATGTATCGGATAAAGAAAAACCGGAAGCCCAATTAAATCAATCACTTGAGCAACTAAATAAACGCATTGATAAAATATCGGGCGAACGCAGGACCAATAAAATATATTCCCTTCGAATATGGAGTAGCGTAGCTGTATTTATTTTACTTGCCTTTATATCTTATTTTCTCCTAAACATCAATGATACACATAATAATACTGAATACATAGTCCATACAAATAACATGGTTGACTCTGTTGAAGTAATTACTTTAGCAGACGGAAGCACTGTTTGGCTAAGAGAAAAAGCAAAGCTCTCCTACCCCAAAGAGTTTCCCGGAAGCTATAGGGAAGTTGAATTAACCGGAGAAGCTTTCTTTGATATTACAACTAATCCTGAGCAACCTTTTATCGTACGTGCTGACACGAAAATTATTAAAGTACTGGGGACTTCATTCAGTGTCAATACAAATCTACCCGGAGGAGTTATTGAAACCATACTGGTAAATGGCTTGGTTCAGTTGCAAAGAGTTGGAGGTGAAAGCACCACTGTACTTCATCCCGGTCAGCAAGCCTTATATTCCAAAGAGACTAAAACGCTTGAAATAAATGAAGTAGATGTTAATGTGCTTACATCATGGCGTTACGGGCTTATTTCCCTATCAGATGTTTCTATCAGAACAATTATTCAATGCATTGAAGACACATACGATGTAACCGTAAAAATGGATACCATCCCCTTAAAAGGCCGAAGATATAATTTTTCTTTTAAACGTGCTAAAGGTGCAGAAGCCGCATTGGAACAACTCAAATTCATGACCGGTTTACCTGCTAAGTTAGAATAAATTCCGGGCAATATATAACGTCATTTTAAAATTATAGAAAAAAAATCATTATCTACTAGGTAGTTTGATTTTTCCATTTGTAATTATAGGGAATGGGGGCTTCTAAAAAGTATGTTTATTCCGGGCAATAAACCTGCCCGAGTACTTTTCAGACACTCTATTATAATTATATGAATTAACACTATTAAAAAATAGCCTATGAAAACATTAAACTGAGAAAATCAACCTATGAAACTTTTTTAGTCGTATTAAAAACAGATAAAATGTTAATCTTAAATTCATTCAAAAGTATGACAAAGAAAATAAAGAAAATCATTCCACTTAAAAGACTCTGTTTAGGGATTATACTATGTTGCCTCATAACAGGAGTCAGGGCAAATCTGATTACAAGTGCATTCAACCAACGGTTTGATGTAGAACTTTCACTGAAAAACATTCCACTAAAAAGTGTAGTAAATGAGCTAAAGAAACAAACAGATATCGTGTTCTCTTATGATACCTCTATCGAATCATTACGAGTGAACGATGTATCTGTAAAAGCTCAGAACGAAGAAATTGAAACGATTCTGAATAAAGTCTTCAAAGATACCGGAATCACTTATAAAATTGAAGACCGGATCGTTGTTTTATATGCAGAAAATAGTAAATCTGCTATAGCAAACACAAAGCAACAGGATACAAAGAAAATTACAGGTAGGATAACAGATGCAACGGGCGAACCTATCATTGGTGCAAATGTCCTTGTTAAAGGAACAACAATTGGAACAATTACCGACCTGGATGGTAACTTTGTATTAGAAACTCCACAGAATGCAATACTTTCCATCAGCTATATCGGATATCTTCCAGAGGAAATTACAATTGGAAACCGCACCACCATTAATGTAGCTCTGAAAGAAGATACAAAAGCACTCGACGAAGTAGTAGTAATCGGTTACGGTAAAATGAAAAAAGGAGATTTATCTGCAGCCGTAGCTACTGTAGCAAATGTCGATAAATTATTGGACCGCCCTATTACAAGCCCGGAAGAAATGTTGCAAGGACAAATACCCGGAGTAACAATAACATCAAACGGAGGACACCCGGATGCCAGACCAACCATGACAATTCGTGGTATGGGATCACGTAGCGGAGAAGAACCCTTATATGTAGTTGATGGTGTGCCGGGAGCTCCATTTAATATGAGCGATGTAGAATCGATTACTGTATTGAAAGATGCTGCTTCTGCTGCTATTTATGGTGCCTATGCCGGTTCCGCAGGTGTTATATTGGTTACAACAAAGCAAGCTGCACCGGGGCGCACTACTGTAGATTACAGTATAGTTACCGGCATTTCCCAAGCTAGTAATCTGCCTCAATCCCTTACTATTGAAGAGCAAAGAAGAGTGCGCGAGTTTGCGTATCAGGACGCTAACCTTTCTTTACCTCCCGGATGGGATGTTTCTAAGAACCCGTATATAGGGGAGACACGTACTGACTGGATAGACGAAATATTCCGTACAGCGCCTTTCCAGCGTCATAACGTTGCTATATCAGGCGGAACAGAAGATTTTTCCAACCGTGCCTCATTCGAATACTCTGACCGTCAGGGAACTTTAATTAATACCCATAACAAAAGTGTCACAGCCCGTTTAAACTCCATGTGGAAAATCAATAAGTATATACGTATACGTGAAGATTTAAGCTGGCAGAATATCGATAAACGGGGTACCAACACATCCAGTGCCGAATCCGGAGTAATTCTCTCTGCATTGATGATGCCAAGAAATGCCGAAGTATACAATTCTGACGGTTCATATGGTGGTACTGCTCCAAGCGATAAACAATACATTGATAAATACGGTAGTAACTATGCAGATATCCATGGAGATGTCGTAAATCCTGTACGTACCCTAAAAGCAGACTACTTGGAAAACAACAGGTCTACATTAACATCAAGTACATTCCTTGATATTATGGAACCTATCAAAGGATTAAATTTCACCTCACGTTTCACTTATAAACTTGAAAGTTATTTCCTGCGCACTTTCACACCGCGTCGTTTGGAACCCGGTAAACCTTTTGACAGAAATGAATTAACTTATGAAAGTAGTCGTGCTCCTAACTGGGAGTTTGAAAATACATTGAATTATGACCGTGTCATCAAACGTCACAATGTAGGAGTTATGCTTTCTACAACTGCTAATGAATACTCTTACAGGCAGTTTGAAATAACAGGCCGTGACTTTGGAAATGAAGAACAGTCTTTAATGTATTTTGCCCAGGCAGGTACTTATGATCCTGCGAAAGATAGATTTGAAAAAGACAGAAACGTATCATTTGTCGGACGTTTATCATACAGTTATGCAGACCGTTATTTCATTACAGGTTCCTGGAGACGGGATTATGCAGGACGTCTGCCAAAAGGACATCAATATGGAGATTTTCCTTCCGTAACCGGTGCATGGAAGATAACTTCCGAACCTTTTATGCCGAAAACCGATATTCTTAATACATTAAAACTACGTGCCAGCTGGGGACGTATCGGTAATTTAGGTTCGATTAATTATGCTTCAGGATATCCTGTCCTTTCCAATTATTTCTCCGGTGGCGGTGATATCGGTGGACAAGTCGGAGCTGAAACTCCCATTGCAATAGGTAAATATGTGGAAAGAGCTTTTAACCCTACTTTGACATGGGAGACATCCGAACAGCTGGATTTAGGAATTGATGCCAGTTTATTCCGTAACCGCTTGAATATTACTGCAGACTATTTCCAGAAAAGAACGATGAATCTGATCAGGGAACAAGATGCACTTTGGCCAACTGTAATGGGTTTCAAACCACCTTATATAAATGAAGGAGAAATCCGCAACAAAGGGTTTGAGGTTTCTGTAAATTGGGCTGACCAAGTTGGTAAAGTCAATTACTGGGTATCTGGGAATCTGGCAACCTTAAAAAATGAAGTTTATAATATAGGTTCAGCTAATGAGAAAGGAGAAAAACCTGTTTGGACGGATGGAGCAACTTACAAAAACCTGAATCCTTTCCGTTCTAAAGAAGGAGAACCTATCTATTCATTCTACCTGATACAAACAGATGGAGTTTTCAACTCACAGGCAGAAATAGATAGTTACCTCAATAAAGAAGGAAAACCTATTCAGCCAAATGCAAAAATTGGAGATTTAAAATTCATCGACTTAAACGGCGATGGTAAAATCAGTGACGACGACCGTGAGTTTATGGGGAATGCTATGCCTAAATTAACCTATTCCCTGTCAGGAGGTTTTAGCTGGAATAACTTTAATTTCAGTATGATGCTACAAGGCGTAGGAGGAGTTAAGCTATTCAATGCTTATAAGCATACAACTCTCAATGAGGCCCTCAGTAATTTCAATCGCTCCAGAGAAATCTTAAAAGCATTGGATGGACCGAATAAAGATGTTCCGCGTATTTCCCTCAAAGACCCGAATGGTAACTTTACGAATGTTTCTGATTACTATCTGGAAAAAGGAGATTACTTACGCATCAAGAATATATCAATTGGTTACTCTTTTACCAAACTACTTCATAAAGCCGGATATTTTGCCGATAGGAAAAGTACACTGGACCTGACATTCAGCATAGAAAATCTGGCTACGTTTACTTCTTATTCTGGTATAGATCCTGAAATAGGTAGCACACCTGCATCCAGTACAGGTAGTAAACCTGAAGCTCCAGTATACAGTTTTGGTATGGACCGTGGACAATATCCTGCTTCGAGAACATATTCTGTGGCTTTGAAACTCAAGTTTTAACACATAAAAAAGTAGAACAATGAAATACAAAATATTATCATTAACAATACTTGCTTCACTATTATTCGTATCATGTGAAGACTGGTTGGACGTAAAACCTGAAGGTACACCTAACAAAGGGAATTTCTGGAAAACAGATAAAGATTTTACTGATGCTATGGCTGCCGTATATGTAGATATGGCTGCCGAAGAGACATGGGGCAGAGATATCTTCTGGGAACAGGGAGCTTCAGACGATATCTTCTTCTCAAGATCAAGAGGAAGCGCTCAGATGAATTTAGCCAACCTAAATATGGATGGTAATACAGAAAGCAGCATTAAAGATATATACAGGATTCTATATAAGATGAATACAAATGCGAATAATGTTGTTTACTATGGTGTTAACGCCGAAGAAAGAACTCCGGTAATTAACAATCGCCTGGGAGAAGCATATTTCATGCGCGCCTTCTCCCACTTTATGATTGCTTACCGTTATGGCCGTGTAGACAATGGTGTTCCTTTTGTAAAATATGAAGATTTTATCGATTACGATTTAGAAGTAGTAAAAATTCCGAAACAGCATGCTTCTGTTATCGATAATTATAAATTAATAATTGAAGACCTCAATAAAGCGGAAGAACTTCTTTCATGGTTCAAAGATTATGAATCTGATGATTATGGGCGTGCAAGTAAAGATGCAGCAATAGCCCTTAAAGTTAAAACTTATGCTTACTGGGCACAACATGATCCTGAGCAATGGAAACATATCCCTGATTTGGTAGACCAACTGGAAAATCAAGGTGGCCGCGGACTGCTCGATAACTTTGCTGATGTATTCCTTATCGAAAATGAATGGAGCAAAGAATATATATGGTCTGTAAACTCTTCGGGTAAAACAATGGCAGGCAGTATATTTCCCGGCATTATGCTTGATAACAAAGGATGGACCAGATACAACGGCTGGGGCAACTTTAAGCCTACTTTAGAATTATGGGCCGAATATGATGAGAATGACAAAAGAAGGCCTGTTACTATTATGCAATATGGAGATGAATTTGTATTCTTTGGTGAAAAACGCCGCTTCTACTCAGAGGCAGACCTCGAATGTGGTTTTCACTTTAACAAATATATGGAACCGTTCAGGTATGGCAGTGTGCATCCTACTTCCGGTGCCGGTATAAATAATGACAAAGTTTCCCCTAACGGAAATCGTCCCACCACAGACCTGAATGTACCAATTATACGTTTTGCAGAAATGCTCCTGTTTAAAGCAGAAGCTTTGATTGAAATGAATAAGAATGGAGAAGCTGCTACAGTATTGAACCGTATAGCCAAGCGTGCGGGTATGGGTGAACCTTATTCAAATGCTACAATAGAAGATTTGATGCATGAAAGGCGTTGTGAATTGGCAGGAGAATATACCGACAGGGTTATGGACCTAAAACGATGGACACCTAAATATTCCATTGCAAAGACCAGATTGGAAGCAGCTAAACATGGCTTAAAATATGTAAATCGTACAAACCCGGATTCTGAGCTGGATGAGTCCTGGAGTGAAGAAAACAAAGAAGGAGGTAGAACAATGGTTGTCAATGGCAAGACATACAGAGGTGTGATAGAAATTATGCCTGCTAAAACTTACGATCCGGACAAAGCATGTGTGCTTCCTTATGAATTAAATGAAATAGTAAAAGCACAAGGTGCATTAAAGCAAAACAAAAATTACTAATTCTTATCCGATGACTTAAGGTAGAAAGAGGATGAACGTGGCGGGCTGTTTCAATTAAATATTTTCTTGAAACGGTCCGCCATACATTGATAAAAAATGAGTACTTTTACATACGATCATTAAACTAAATTATGAAACATATCTGGCTGTATTTAGGATTTATAGGCATATTAACTTCCTGTGATCAGGTAAATAAATCTCCGATTGATTACGTAGATCCTTTTATTGGCACCGGTTTTCACGGACACACTTATCCCGGAGCAACTACCCCTTATGGAGCTGTTCAATTAAGTCCTGATACCAGAAAAGGTAATTGGGATGCCTGCTCCGGATATCATTATAGCGATTCTATTATTTACGGTTTTTCCCATACTCATTTGAGTGGTACAGGATGCATTGACCTGGGCGATATACTTTTTCACCCTACCACCCGGGACGCAGAACTGAAAAATGACGGTTATATATTTACACCACTGTCATTTTCACATAAAGACGAAAAAGCCTCTCCCGGATATTATTCTGTTTTGTTCAAAGAGGAAGGCATTAAAGCTGAACTTACTGCTTCCACCTATACAGGAGTTCACAGATATACATATGATAAAGGTAAAAACAGAAACCTGATCATCGATATGTCTCATCTTCTGACAGAAGAAAGAATTGATTCAATAGTCCTTAAACAAACTGCCGGCAATGAAATTTCCGGAATGCGCCTTACACAAGGATGGACTCCCGGCCAATATATATTCTTTGTAGCTCAATTCTCAGAAAACTTTCATAAAGCTGATTTAATCGATGATGGAAAAATAGTAAAGGAAAACGATTCCCCGCAAAGCACAAATCAACAGGTTGTATTAAACTTTGGAGTTTCTGATGGTACACCAATCATAGCCAAAGTAGGTATTTCCATTGTAAGTGAACAAAATGCAAGGGAGAATCTTGAGGCTGAAAATAATGGTTTTGATTTTGATGCTATCTATAAAGAAACACGCAGTCAATGGAATACAGCCCTGTCTGATATTACAATAGAAGGAGGCATTGAAGCTGAACTCAAAAACTTTTATACAGCTCAATATCACACTAAAATCATTCCCAATATAGTGAGCGATGTGAATGGAGAGTTCAGACGACAGGATATGAGCATAAGCCAAACATCCGGAAAATCCAAACGTTATTCCACCTTTTCTATTTGGGATACTTATCGTGCATGGAATCCACTTATGACTTTAACAAATCATCAACTGGTCAATGATATGATTAATTCTTATCTGGACATATATGATACTACAGGTGAACTTCCTATCTGGCCACTGTCAGCAGGTGAAACCGGTACAATGATCGGCTATCACTCTGTTTCAGTAATAGCTGATGCTTTCATGAAAGGAATCAGGGGATACGATGTAGATAAGGCTTTAGAAGCGATGAAAGTATCTTCAAATATCAATAAAAAGAGTTCGGATTATTACATAAAATATGGTTTCATCCCTTCGAATATTAAGAAAGAATCGGTATCCTGTTTACTGGAATATGCTTACGACGATTGGTGTATCGCCCAGATGGCTAAAGAGTTGGGTAAAGAAGATGTTTACGATGAATATATAAAGCGTTGCCAATATTATCAAAATGTGTTTGACGGACAAACCAATTTTTTTAGAGGTAAAAGATTAGATGGAAACTGGGAGACACCTTTCGATCCTTTTACACCTGGCCGTGCATATACGGAAGCTACAGCGTGGCAATATCGCTTTTATGTCCCACACGATGTAAACGGAATGATACAGCTTTTTGGTAATAAAGAGAATTTTATCCAACAACTGGATAGTCTCTTTATTGTAGATCCTAAAATTGACGGACAAATGGTGGATATTACCGGACTAATAGGACAATATGCACATGGTAACGAGCCGAGTCATCACATGGCTTTCTTATACAATTACGTGGGGCAACCCTGGAAAACTCAAGCTATGACACGACAGATTCTTGACGAAATGTATCTACCAGCCCCGGAAGGCATCATCGGTAATGAAGATTGTGGTCAAATGTCGGCATGGTATATATTAACTAGTCTTGGCATTTATCCGGTTTGTCCGGGAAGCAATGAATTTTCACTGACTACCCCATTATTTGAAAAAGCAACATTGAATCTGGCAAATAAGAATACACTCCAAATCCTTTCCAACAATCCTAAAAGAAACCGATATATTGAAAAGGTTGTATTTAACGGAAAGGAGATAGATACGAATTTTGTCACTTATGAACAATTGATGCAAGGAGGTGTACTCAATTTCATATTAACAGATAAACTTAATTTGGAAAGAGGGACAACAGACAATAGCTATCCTTATTCATTGACTAAAGAACCGGTTGTTTCCCTGCCATATACAACCACTGATCTTGACCTTTTTGTTGATAAGACAACTGTATATTTAAACTCACCCACTCCGGAAGCTAAAATATATTATACACTTGATGGCACAGAGCCGGATAAAACATCCCCTCTTTATACTACACCTTTTGAACTGACATCCACTACAATTATCAAAGCAAAAGCCTATAAAGAAGGATATCTGCCAAGCAACACATTTCATATTCAGGCAACAAAAGCTGTTTTTGAAAATTCGGCCAAAGCAATGAGTAATAATACAAACGGAGTTAACTATAAATATTACGAAGGTTACTACCAGTCTGTATATGATATAGAAAACACTCCGGTCAGACAACAAGGTACACTCTCGGCTGTAACTATTAAGGAAGCAAAACAGGATGATCATTTTGCCTATGTGTTTACAGGTTTTATTTTTATTCCCGAAGATGGTGTATACGAATTCTACACACGTTCGGACGATGGTAGCATGCTGTATATAAATAATAAAAAAATAGTAGATAATGATGGGTCACATGCTGCCATAATTGCTACCGGACGTATAGCATTGAAAGCCGGCTTCCATTCCTATAAATTGATGTATTTTGAAGATTATGAAGGCGAAGAATTAGCCTGGGGATGGAAAACACCTTCTTCTAATGATTTTGAAAATATACCGGAAGGCAATCTATTCCTTAATTAAGAAGAACATTAATCTTATTCGAACTTTAATATGAAACAACTGAATATTTTTTTTACACTTTTCCTCTTTAATATCTTCTGGATAAATAATCTCTCTGCTCAGGAAATAGATATCCATTCTCATAATGATTATCGTCAACAGGTACCCTTTTACCAGGCTTATGCCCAGCAGTTCTCTTCCATAGAGGCTGATATCTTTTCTACAGAAAAAGAGGGCGAATTACTTGTTGCCCATGATAAAGAAGAACTAAATACCGCTCCTACTTTGGATGAAGCTTACATACATCCGATTGTAAACTTATATAAACAGAATAATGGCAGGGCATGGAAACAGTCTGAAAAACTACTGACTCTGCTAATCGATCTTAAGACCCCGGTAAACCCGACCTTAAATAAGTTAATATCCAAATTGGAAAAATACCCGGAAGTTTTCGATCCCGGCGTTAATCCCTATGCTGTCCGTGTAGTCATTTCCGGAAACAGGCCTGATCCGGAAGAATTCCATAAATATCCATCTGCCGTTTCATTTGATGGAAGCCATACAAATTATACACAAGAGCAATTAAAGTATATAAGTATGATCAGTCTAAACCTACGTGATTTTACAGAATGGAATGGAAAGGGAACTATGAAAAACGACGAATTCGAAAAAGTTAACCAGGCAATAGCTTCTGTACATTCATTGGGTAAACCTATCCGTTTTTGGGGTACTCCGGATGGTGTTACAGCCTGGAATACATTTTATAATATAGGTGTTGACTATATTAATACGGATCAACCGGAAGCCTGTGCTGCCTTCTTCCGTGATTTTCATAAAAAGACATACCGGATCAATGGTAAAGATGAGAATGAGAATGATATTGCACAAGCTAAAAGGCTGGATAAAACGACTGCTAATTTCCAGGGATTCCGCAATAAAAACTTACAGCTATCCAAAGAGATCGAAGCTTATCAACCTACGTATAAAAATGATGGTAGTAAAAGCCGGATAAAGAATGTTATTTTCCTGATTGGTGATGGTATGGGATTGGCACAAATTTGTGCGGCAGATGCTATTAATGAAAGTTTATCTATGCTCCGGATCAATCACTTGGGCCTACAGAAAACTCAGGCAGCAGATAGCTATACCACAGATTCTGCTGCAGCCGGTAGCGCCTTAGCTACCGGAAAAAAGCACAACAATCGTCATATTAGCATGAGTCCCGACGGGAATATCCATTCTTCACTGACTGATATATTTCACAAAAACGGATATGCATGTGGCGTTGTCACTTTAGGTAACTTAGCTGATGCCACCCCGGCTGCTTTCTATGGACACTCTACCGAAAGAGATAACTCTGACGAGATAACAGATTTTCTGCTGGAAGGAAAATTATCCGTTCTGGCCGGTAGTGGAATGGAAGTATTTACCCATAGAAAAGATGAGAAGGATATTCTGTCTCAACTAAAATCACATTCAGGTTATACAATTCAAACCTCCACTAATAATATTAACAGCGAAAAAGGAAAGGTTATATGCGTAGATGAAAGAATGGGAAAATCAGCATCGGAAGAAACTTTAACGTTGTTGGCCGATGCTACAAAGGAAACTATTCGAAAGCTTTCACAAGAAAGTAAGAAAGGTTTTTTCCTGATGGTAGAAGGTGCAAAAGTTGATTATGCCGGGCATGCTAATTCTCTCCCCGGATCAATTATGGAAACATTAAGTTTGGATCTGGCCGTTGCCGAAGCTCTTAAATTTGCAGATACTAACGGAGAGACTTTAGTGATTGTTACGGCAGATCATGAAACAGGAGGACTAAGCCTGGTAGATGGTGATAAAAACCTGAAATCAATTACCGCGCAATACATGACCGATGATCATACTCCAATCATGTTGCCTGTATTTACATATGGACCACATGCCGGCAAATTTATCGGTACCTACGAAAACACAGAGATATTTCACAAGATATTAAATGTAACCGGATTAAAATAAACTAATAATGAAGAGGATCAATCTATACTTTATAGCCGTTTTATGCTCCCTTCTATCACTGGAAGCATATTCAAAAAGCGACATCAAATTTAAGTTTAATGAAGAAGGTAAATTTAAAATAGCTCAGTTTACCGACTTGCATTGGAGTCAAAAATCTCCTAATTGTGCAAAAACTACTACTACCATAAAACATGTACTTCAAACGGAAAAACCTGATATTGCAATACTTACCGGAGACATCGTAACCGACCCTCCGGCTAAAGAAGCCTGGTCTACGATAATCAAAATTTTTGAAGAAGCGCGTATGCCTTTTGCCGTGACCTTAGGCAACCATGATGCCGAAGCCGGAATATCAAAAAATGAAATATTCGAGTTATTACACAAGTCGCCCTTCTTTGTAGGTGAGAAAGGTCCTGAAGATATACAAGGATACGGTAATTATGTAATTCCGGTAGCAGGAAGTAAATCGAATAAAACATCAGCACTATTATATTGCCTTGACTCCAATGACTATCCACCGGGTACAAAATATGGTCATTATGATTGGATACATTATAATCAAATTGAATGGTACAGGGAACAAAGTAAAAAGTTCACCAAAGAAAATAACAATCTGCCTTTGCCTGCATTGGCCTTCTTCCATATTCCTATTTTAGAATACAAAAATATAATTGGCAGGAATACAACTATAGGCAATGAAAAGGAAGGCGTAGCCTCCCCGATGATCAATACGGGATTATTCGCATCAATGCTTGAAATGAAAGATGTGATGGGCACATTTGTGGGTCATGACCATAACAATGATTATATCGGGATTGAATATGATATAGCATTAGCTTTTGGCCGGGTCACGGGCACAGATGCATACGGTAAATTTGAAAGAGGAGGAAGAATCATCGAGCTATACGAAGATAAATTCAAATTCGATACATGGATACGTACCCCAAAAGGGACAGAGTTTACCTATTATTTTCCTTCGGGACTGTCTTCTGTAGATGAAGAAAAACTGCCTTATCTGCCAGCTAAGAAAATAACTCCGGCAAAGCAAGGTCTCCGCTACTCCTATTATGAGGGTAAATTCAAATCAACGAGTCAGATGATAAAAGATAAAAAGGTGAAAGAAGGAATTATGCAAAACTTCTCCATTAAAGAAGCTCCTGTTGAAGATGGTTTCGGATATGAATTCCGCACCTGGATAAAAATTCCCGAAACCGGTGTATATCGTTTTTATACTTATTCTGATGATGGCTCGAAATTATTGATTGACGGAAAGGTAGTAGTAGATAATGACGGCTCGCACAGTTCTAAACGGGTTGATGGAAAAGTTGGCCTTGAAGCAGGATTCCATGAGTTAACAGTGTTGTACTTTGAAGATTACATGGGACAGGTACTAGAGGTTGGATTCTCTCATAAAGATATCCGGGAAAATGTTATACCCGATCATTTATTATTTATAACGGAATAGTAAACAATTAAATACGCATATATGAAAAACATTTTGATAATAGTAAGCTCTTTAGTTATGCTGCTTATTCCTGCCTATGTGTTTTCTCAGGAAGAGGTGGCACAGAAATATAATTTGCCTTACAAAAACACGTATGTAAAAGAACCATTAGTTACCGAAAATGAATACCGAATTGCCAAACCCCATTATTTAAAACCGGGAACTTTCGAAGAAGCAAAGGGGATACTTCCGAATCCGATTTGGGAAAATCATCCGAAAGAAATAGAAATGTATTGGAAAGCATGGGAAATAGCAGTAGGTAATATACGTCAGGTGCAGGAAGGTTCAGGCTTCGTATCACCCTATCTTGATGTTGCCTATAACGGGAATATATTCATGTGGGATTCTTCATTTATGATGATGTTTGCCCGTTATGGATACCGTTTCTTCCCTTTCCAAAACTCTTTGGACAATTTCTATGCAAAACAACATCCGGACGGGTTTATATGCAGGGAAATAAAAGCAGACGGAGCCGATTGCTTCGAAAGGTATGACCCTGTAAGTACGGGTCCGAATCTACTTCCCTGGGCCGAGATAACCTATTATAAGCAATATGGTGATTCAGAACGTTTACATAAAGTCTTTCCCGTATTATGTGCATATTATAAATGGCTGAAACTTAACCGCACATGGCCCAATGGAACTTATTGGTCCAGCGGATGGGGAACAGGTATGGATAACATGCCAAGAGTACAATCTAAATACAGTATGATATATAGTCACGGGCATATGGTATGGCTGGATACATGCCTGCAACAACTATTCATGGCAAATATCTTACTTGAAATCGGATTTTACCTCGAACGCTGGCAGGAGATAGAAGAGTTTGAGGATGAAATTAAGATGTTAGCTTCTTATATCCGAAATAATCTTTGGGATGATAAAACCGGTTTCTTATACGATCAATATGCCGACGGAAGCTTGAATACCACAAAAGGAATAGGTGCTTACTGGGCTTTATACAGCGATGTGCTGACTAAACAACAACTCGACAGGATGGTAACTTTACTGGAAGATACTGCAGCTTTTAATCGCACACACAGAATACCTTCTTTATCAGCCGATAATCCGAAATATAACCCTAAAGGTCGCTACTGGCAGGGAGGAGTATGGCCTGGTACAAACTACATGGTTATAACCGGATTAAACAGTAAGGGTTATACAGACCTCGCAAAAGAGATCGCAAATAATCATTATAACCAAGTATTTGAGGTATACAAAAACACCGGAACTTTCTGGGAATACTATGCTCCGGAAGTAGTTGAACCGGGTTTTATGGCCCGAAAAGATTTTGTCGGATGGACCGGCCTCCCTCCTATTGCAATCTTTATTGAATATATTTTGGGTATCCGTTCTGACTTCTCCGAAAATAAAATTACATGGGATATTACACAAAAAGAATCACATGGTGTAGAGCGATATCCGTTCGGCCCTGAAGGAATAGTAACACTAAAAGTTAAGAAAAGAAATTCAGAAAATGATATACCGGTAATTAACGTGGAATCAAATATTCCTTTTGAGCTAACAATTGAATGGGGAAAGGGAAAAACGAAAACAGTTAATATACAACCCGGTAACCATAGTATATAGTTATGAATGTGAAGCGATATTTAAGAATTAAATAAACATATAAAACGCCAGAAGATGCCGTCAGATAGTGCTTTTGACACTTTCAGAGATAAAAACGAACCTATCCTTTTCCCCAAACGGACCGTTCCTTTTTTTAAAACGAGCCGTCCGTTTTGAAAAAAGGAACAGTCCGTTTTAAGTGAAATAACTGGATACCGTATTTTTCATACAGACAGAAAAGTTATCATCCCACACAGTGAAATATCTTTTTTAAATCTATTTTCTTTTTCCGATTCAATCGTTATAGGTTTCTGCTCCCGTTGAAGCAATCGGGAAGAAATTATTTCTTTTTTTTATTAAATATTTAATTGTGTTTTTGATTAAATGATTATATTTACCCTCGACAATCGAGTACTAACCCTTAAATATATAGAAAGGGTACAATCATGTTAGTCTGCAAATAAAAACATCGCGGGAACTAAGTTGATTCGTTCACATGACGAATCTTAAAAATCTGTTTTAACCAGCTTTCTTCCGCTAAACTGATTGGAAGGAGTGTAATTGATTAGTTCCATAATTTAAAATTTTATTTTATTAATCCGGATAAATAGTTATCGGGAAAGCTTGAATATTTCCCTACGCCTATTGTCCTAAAAAAATGTTTATGGGTTATTTGATCGGTGAGCAATGGCTCATCAGACAAAACACTCAGCAAAACAGGTGTCTGGACTATTTACCAGAGACACCTTATGTAACTAACTTTTAAAAATTAAATGTATGAACAAAATAAGATTAGATCATGAATCACCGGAATGCATCGCATCTTGGGGTTGGAAATTTCATCACATAGGTATTCCGACAAATGAACAGAAAGAGAATGAAACATATCTTCCTAAGTCTAAAACTCATGTTTCAGAATTTGACAGTAATCCCTTTGGAATTGAATGGATGAGGTTTGAACAAGATAGTAAGGTAAATGAGTTGATAAAAAAGATTCCTCATGTGGCATTTGAAGTGAAAGACCTTGATTGGGAACTAAAAAACAGAGATTTAAACGTAATCTCTCCTCCAAGCGTTCCCGCTGATGGTATCCGGGAAGTAATGATTGAATACAATGGCGCTCTTATTCAATTGTTTGAATTTGAGATGAATAAGTAAAGTTATGCAGGGATCGTCTAAAAGAAATTCTATTTAGACAATCCCTTTTTACAAATAAAGCAAAAACTGCAAATTATTGAAAGTTGTCAAACACCACTTTACCGGGTAAAGCACACAAAATCTTGCAAATAGTTATTATGTGCATCGTGAGATGTAAAACGGGATATTGAAAAGTAACGGTTTTCCTATTTCAAAATATACTCCTTAGACTTATTAAACAAACTATATTCTTTTAGTTTCCATTAATATGCATAAAAACAGATTCATTTTATCTGTTTAAATAGAAATAACTTATAAAATTATTTCTATATTTGCGTATCCCAACACATTATCTTTTTTATCAGGTCAAACATCAGATATTCATCATTTTACTTAAAATAAAGGCTATGAAAAAGAAAGGAGTCAATAGAAGAGATTTTCTAAAGCTTTCTGCTACTGTAGGTGCAGGAGCACTGTTCATGCCAAATGCGACTGCATCCAATCTGGCAGAAAAAACATATCAGAAAGATAATAAGATACCATTACGTACTTTGGGACGCACCGGCATAAAACTTCCAATATTAAGTATGGGAGTAATGCGGGCTGATAATCCGAATGTTGTAAGAGCTGCCTACAATTCAGGTATCTACCATTTCGATACAGCACATGGTTATCAGAATGGAAAAAATGAAGAGATGCTCGGCAATTTCTTTCAGGATAAACCTCGCGACAGTTATTTTATCGGTACAAAGGTAAAGTTTGATTATCCGCTAAAAGATAACTTTGAACAAGAACTGGAAGAGATGCTCAACCTAAGCTTGAAACGATTAAAAATGGACTATGTTGATATTTTCTACACGCATGCCATAAAAGAAGTCGATGGAATAAAAGATGAACGTATTATTGCTGCTTTGAAAAAGGTCAAAGAATCGGGGAAAGCTAAATACATAGGTTTCTCTACACATTCACACCGTCCGGAACAATTGGATGCCGCTGTAGAAGCAGGAATTTATGATGCAGCACTGATCAGCTATAACTTCAAATTAAATAATCTTCAGGAGACACAAGAAGCTGTAGAACGTGCTGCAAAAGCAGGCATCGGTATTGTAGCCATGAAAACGATGACAGGCGGAACCGAAGATTCGGAAGGGAAAAAGAAAATAAATGCACAGGCATGCCTCAAATGGGCGTGGGACAACGAGTATATAACTACGGCAATCCCGGGCTTCTCTAATTATGATGAGTTAGATGAATGTCTGGCCGCTGCACACAGTCCGGAATTAACCTCGGATGAAAAAAACTATCTGGCATCGCTATCTGATAGAGAAATGCTATTCTGCCAACAATGTGAAATTTGTAAAGGACAGTGTGTACAAAATCTTCCCATACCCGATATTATGCGGGCATATATGTATACATACGGTTATAAGCATTCTCAATTATCAAAAGAGACCTTATTAGAACTCGACCTTGCTCAAAATGCTTGTGCCGATTGTAGTTCTTGTAAAGTCAGCTGCCCCTCCGGCTTTGATGTAGCTAAAAAAATAGCAGTAATAACACCCGTAATGCAAATACCAAACGAATTTTTAACTTAACAGCATAAACATACAATGAAACTATTTATAAAACTATCTATTATAGGATTCTGCCTTTGCCAGACAATTTCGGCACAAACTCCACAGGAATTAAAGTCCTGGTTGCCGAACGTTAACGGATGGACGATAAAAGAAGAAATAGAAATATTTAATCCGGAAAATCTTTTTGACCGCATTAATGGTTCTGCACCCTTGTTTATCGAAAATAATTTCCGGGAGATGACTTCTATGGAGTATCTTAAAGACAACGATTATATCACCATACAGGCCTACAGGCATGCTACGCCGGAAGATGCTTTTGGTATGTATGCATCCGAGCGTTCATCCGATTTACAATTTATCCCGATTGGTGGAGAAGCACAAGGAGATAATACTAATCTCTACTTTTATGCAGGAAATATATATGTAAAAATGTGGATCAGTTCTGCTGAAAATAACACCCGGACATTAAGGACTATCGGCAGGGCTCTGGCCACTAAGATTGATCCGAATGCCGGATATCCGGCCATATTCAAGGCTTTCCCTGTAGAAAATAAACAGGCATATAGCGAAGCATATATTACTTCAAATTATATCGGTCATGAGTTTTTAAAATCTGTATATACTATAAAATATATGGAAGACGGCCAACCTTTCCAGGCTTTTGTTATAGATGCAAAAAACAAAGATGGAGCCCAGGATGTTTTAAATAAATATTTTACTTTTACCAAACAGCCATTGGATTTCAATGAAGGTTATATGGTAATAGCAGACAGATATAATGGAAATATACCTGTTATATGGAAAGGACAGTATATCATCGGTATTTTTTCAGAAAACGGGAACAATATTTCCAATGCAGAAGAGTTTATTAAAAAGATAGCAAGAAAATTGTAAATAAACAAAGACTCTTATCTTATGAATATATTTTCTGCTAATTAAAGATATATAGCAGAAATTAAAAGCTTATGAAAAAATACATACTATTCCTGATTACATTGCCTTTTATATTATTACCTGTAAAGGCTCAACGAAATGAAATATTGGTTTCCGACATAAAGACTTTACAGGTAACAGTTAATAATGACTGGCAACTCCCTCCTATTGTAAATCTGGATTCAGATGATTATCTCACAATTTCTTTTGATGAATTGACACATGAGTATAACCGGTATGTATATGTTGTTACGCATTGTAATGCAGACTGGTCTCCTTCCGGGATTTCAGAAATAGATTACCTGAATGGCTTCAACAACAACCCGATCGAAGATTATAATCCCTCTTTCAACACAACAATGATGTATACACACTACAAATTTCATATACCTAATGAAAACATTCAGCTAACTGCATCAGGCAATTATATTGTATACATTTATAAAGATAATGATTCTGAAAAGCCGGTAGCGCAAGCATGTTTCTCTGTCATTGAGCCTGTAGTAAGTGTGTCTGCTACTGTAAGCAGTAATACGGATATTGATACAAATGCAACCCATCAACAAGTTAGTTTTTCCATCAACTATCCCGGATACAATATTAATAATCCGCAAAATGAGGTTAAAGTACAGGTATTCCAAAATCAACGTTGGGATAATATGGTAACTGATGTTTTACCTACATACATGTCAAACAAGCAACTGCAATATGAACATAACCGGAAATTAATTTTCGATGCAGGAAACGAATATCGCAGGTTTGAGATCACAGATATTCATTATGCTAATATGGGAGTTAATAAAATGTCTTTCTTCGATCCTTATTATCATGCTGAATTATTTATAGATCAAGCAAGAAGAAACTATAGTTATGATGTTGACCAGAACGGAAGATACTTAATCCGGGAAATGCAAGCGAGCGATAGTGACATAGAAGCGGATTATTTATTCGTTCATTTTTCCCTTGAGTTAGAATATCCCTTATTGGATGGGGATGTATATTTACAGGGAGATCTTACTTATAATCGGTTTTCAAAAGCAAATAAGCTAAACTACAATCCTCAGACCCAGCTTTATGAAGGAATTCAGTTACTAAAACAGGGTTCGTATAATTATATGTATTTATATGTGCCGAAAGGAAGTACAAAAGGAGAAATAGCTCCTATCGAAGGTAATTTCTATGAAGCAGAAAACGAATACATGATTCTTGTTTATCATCGGCCTTTCGGAGGAAGGTATGACAGATTAATAGGTATGCAGACAGTTAAATTCCGGCAATAAATCATATATACAAAGAGATGTTTCGTCTTTTTGATTGCCGGGAGCATTTATGTCATTGCAAACTTGATCTGCAATCTGTTCTTTTACAATTTACAGGAGGAGATCCCGGGTCAGGCCCGGGATGACAACTATCGGGACATCTCTCCTGAAGTGAAATAGACTTTCAACCTGCAAGTTACCGTGAATTTCACTAAAACTGATGGCTATGCTTGCAGGTCTAAGGATTTTTCATCAACAAATTAAGTTGTGCCAGACATTATCTGAATATGACTACTTATTCCAAACTATGATATGCCAGGCTCCCAACACTTATAGGTTCGGACACTTTAAGTAATTAAGCAAATATATCACTCCGCTGAATATAAGCGATCACATCACCTTTATTCACTTTTGTACCTTGTTTTGCACATATTTCTACTACGCGACCCGTAAAAGCGGAATATAACTTTTCATACTCTCCCCACGGAGTAGACAGATAACAGAATACTTCATCATGCTGATATTTCCGTCCGATAAAAGGAGCTGTCGAAGGTCCTTCCACTGCGACTTCCCATAATACCTGCCCTTTATCAGGAGCAATAATAGGATCAGCTTTTGCACGTTTTATCTTTTTAATTTCTTCTTCTGAAAAACCATTCTTAGCCATAGATATATCTTTGGCACGCTGAAGTTCATCCTCAAATCTCTTTTTAGCGACTCCTGATTTATAATCCCTGTATTGCCGTTCATGCATTGCCAGCTCAAACAATTCTTCATCATCTTCTCCGTAGTCCCAGCCATTCTCATCCATTTCCTGACGATATTTGTCCAGCTCGTCCGGATAATTTAATTGCGGGTCTTCATTAGTAAATTCATATTCTTTAGACTTAGCCAGCTCAATGATCTCCGGCGCCAACTCACCAGGCAATTTTCCACTTTTGCCTAAGATCATATCCCATGTGTGATTATCCATCATGGTCCAGCGTTCTTCTCCTTTAACCAGTTGCATCAAATTCATCAAAGCTACATTTTTTACATATTGACTGAATGGGGTGACCAAAGGAGGATATCCCAGTTTTGGCCACACGTAGCTAACTTCATCAAAAAGCATTACTACTAAATCGTCAATACTTAATGGAGGTTTATCCTGTCCTTTAAGAATAAGGTTAATACCGGAATGTACCCCTTTAAGATCAGCCATCATAGACCCCATCATACCGCCGGGAAGTCCACAGCTTAAAAGTAAAGATGAAGTATGCCTGTTGGTAGGGTCCATAAAATAACCCAGGAAATCATCAATAAATTCCTGTGTCATACTACGTGCTTTCATATATGCATTCATATTGATTTCCGGAACCTTAAAACCTGCATCCTTTAACATAGCTTGTACAGAAATCACATCAGGATGTATCTTGCCCCATGAAATAGGCTCCATTGCCACATCAATAATATCAGCACCATTCTTACACACTTCTAATATGGAAGCCATTGACAGTCCGGGGCCCGAGTGTCCATGATATTGAATTAATATATCAGGATGTTTGTCTTTGATTATTTTAGTCAGTTGTCCAAGCATGACAGGACGTCCTATCCCTGCCATATCTTTCAGGCATATCTCTTGTGCGCCTGCTTCTATTAGTTTATCTGCAATATCGGCATAATACTCAACTGTATGTATAGGGGAAAAGGTAATGCACAAAGTTCCCTGGGGTATCATTCCGGCCTCAAGCGCATAGTTGATAGACGGAATGATATTACGCACATCATTAAGTCCGCAAAAAATACGGGGTATATCAACACCTTGCGCCTTTTTTACTTTATACATTAACTTACGCACATCTGTCGGTACAGGATACATGCGTATCCCATTCAATCCTCTGTCCAGCATGTGGGTTTGGATACCAACATCGTTAAAGGGTTTTGTAAAAGCACGAACTGCTTTATTGGGATTTTCGCCATAGAGCAGATTTACTTGTTCAAATGCTCCTCCGTTAGTTTCAACACGCGCAAAGCAATTCATTTTAATGATCAACGGAGCTATTCTTTCCAATTGGTCAACACGGGGTTGATATTTCCCTGAAGATTGCCACATATCCCGGTAGACGAGACTAAATTTGATTTCCTTTTTCATAACATCAGGTGAATTAGTAAGATTAATAGGTCAAAATGTTTATATGCAAATTAATAAAATACTAAAGTAATTATGATAGTATTTATCCCTATTTCTTTCCCAAAATCAATATGTTATATATCATATTGACAATAAACACCTTTTAAATTTTTAAATTAGGATATAATTTATATATTTGTATTCTGAGGAAGGATGGTTTTAATGACAAATAGTCAAAACCCCAATAAATAGATTAAGGGTGAACCGGAGTATCCCGATCCACCCTTAAACTAAGGAAATCTTTAAGTAGTTACTACAATTTTACACAAAGTCTTTTAGTTCTTCCTGAAGCCTTTGACGAGTAAAGAATATACGGCTCTTAACAGTTCCAAGAGGTAAATTCAATTTCTCTGCTATCTCACGATATTTAAAGCCGGATACATGCATGGCAAAAGGAACTTTATATTCCTTCGGTAACATATTCATAGCACGATGTATCTCTTTTATATCGTAAGAACCTTCAGTGCTGTCAAACCCTGAATCCTGCGGCAGATTTAAGTGGTACAGGTTATCAGTCTGATCCACAAAAGTCTGGTCACGTACAACTTTACGATAGTTGTTAATGAAGATATTGCGCATGATCGTGTACATCCAGCCTTTGAAGTTAGTATCGGGGGTATACTTGTCTTCATTGTCCAAAGCTTTAAGTGATGTTTCTTGCAATAGGTCATTCGCTTCTTCTTTGTTGGATGTAAGTTTATAAGCAAAACGAAGTAGCTCTTCCTGTATACTCAACAAATCTTTTCTAAAACTTAAACTTTTCATACTTTGCTTCTTTGTTTTAAAAATGGAGTTAATAAATTGGTTATGATTTTCAATGCAAGTTTAATGAGAAATTACGATCAAATGGGGAGTAAAACAAGCAGATAAACGGGGAGAAACTAACAATATCAGAATTTCCCCCGTTAAAAAAACAGTTTTTGGGTGTATTACAGTCTGTTTAAAGGGTGTTTAAAGTTTTTTATTAAAATACAAATTTCTTTTTAACGTTATTGTAGTATCTTTGGTTTGTTATTTAAACTAAATTTATTTCGAACATGACATCTGTACTCATTATTATAGGCATATTGGTCCTATTAGTTATTATTGTAGCATCTATGTATAACAAACTGGTGCGTCTTAGAAACAATCGTGAAAATGCGTTTGCGGATATAGATGTGCAGTTAAAACAAAGACATGACCTGATACCCCAACTTGTAGAAACAGTTAAAGGCTATGCTTCTCATGAGAAAGAAACTTTAGACCGGGTAGTAAGTGCGAGAAACGGAGCTATAAATGCAAAATCCATAGATGATAAAATTGTAGCAGAAAGTGCATTAACTTCTGCATTAGCCGGTTTGCGTGTTACACTTGAAGCATATCCGGATCTGAAAGCTAATCAGAACTTCCTTCAATTGCAGGAAGAAATCTCTGATATTGAAAATAAACTGGCTTCTGTAAGACGCTACTTCAACTCTGCAACCAGAGAACTGAACAATGCAGTAGAAACATTCCCATCAAATATCATTGCCGGAATGTTTGGTTTCCATAAAGAAATTATGTTTGATTTGGGTACAGAAGGAAGAGCAAATCTTGAAGAAGCTCCTAAAATTAAGTTCTAATTTAAAATTATCACATTCTTGAAATAAATGCAATACGTAGGTATTCAAACGCAGAAGAGCAGGAACAACTTTCGTTCCCTGCTCTTACTGTTGCTTTTTCCCTGTCTGGTAATAGGTTTGACCTATCTGTTTTCTTATCTGTTGATGTTCTTTACATATAATAATGAGCAAGCACAGAATGTGAACATAGTACCTGTTGCCACACAATTCTTTATTAATATCGTTCCTTATATAATAGGCGGTGTATTGATCTGGTTTCTGATCGCGTATTTTGCCAACACCAGTATTATCAATTCTGCAACAGGCGCAAAGCCTCTGGATCGTAAGGATAACAAAAGAGTTTATAATCTGGTAGAAAATCTTTGTATGAGTCTGGGGATGAAAATGCCCAAGGTAAATATTATCTATGATGATTCGCTGAATGCGTATGCCAGTGGTATTAATGATAACACTTACACGGTTACACTGACCAAAGGAATTATTGATAAACTGGACGATGCTGAACTAGAGGCTGTTATTGCCCATGAGCTATCACACATACGGAATCGTGATGTACGTTTATTGATCGTTTCCATAGTATTCGTAGGTATATTTTCTATGCTGGCACAGGTTGCAATGCGCTCTGTTTATTATTCATCCTTAAGCAGAGGAAATAATGATAAAAAAGGAGGCACTATTATCATTATCTTACTGGCAGTGGTAGTAGCTGCCATAGGCTATTTCTTTGCCACAATCATGCGTTTTGCCATTTCCCGTAAAAGAGAATATCTGGCAGATGCAGGAGCGGCAGAAATGACTAAAAATCCGTTAGCACTGGCAAGCGCTCTTAGAAAAATATCTGCCGATCCGAATGTAGAAGCTATTAAAAGAGAAGATGTTGCCCAATTATTTATAGAACACCCCGGTAAACAGGCTAAAAGTGCACTTAGCGGGCTTAGCGGACTATTTGCAACACACCCTCCTATCGAAAAACGGATTCAGATTCTTGAACAGTTCTAATTATTGAACATATATGAGGAAACACTAAAAGGTGTATTTTTCTTATAATTTATCACAGGTTACACAGATTAGCACGGATTCATTAATTGTTTTGATTGATTCAGAGCCATATAAATAAGGAATAATCTCTGCTAATCTGTTGTATAATGAAAGGTTTTTAAAAGATTCCTGCTATTTTTCATTATTCGTATTATTCTCTCCTTTCAGTATTGGCAATCCGATCTGATATTTTACCGCTAATATTCTTGTTAAGAAGACGCTTCCTCCGCTCATTAATTGTACCACAACATTGCTCAAGCCGATCCATAGGCAAAATCCATAAACAATTCCACCTATTACACAGGCCATTGCATATACCTCTTTTCGGAAAATCAAAGGGATCTCATTTATAAAAAGGTCACGTATTACCCCTCCTACACTACCTGTGATACCTCCCATTATTACCGCTACCCAAAGAGGATGCTCCAGTGCCAATGTCTTTTCAACCCCTACCACAGTAAAAAGGGCCAGCCCTATAGAGTCAAATATGAAAAAAGTATTATTCAGATGAATAAGTGACTTACTGAAAAGTATTACCCATAAAAGTGCTAATGCAGAACAGATGAGGTAACTGGGATTTGTCATCCAAAACGGAGTGATATCCAAAAGGACATCACGAACAGTTCCCCCGCCAATTGCTGTAGTTAGTCCGATGACATAAGCACCAAACCAGTCAAATTGTTTTGCCGAAGCCAGTCGGATACCACTTATGGCAAAAGCAAATGTACCTGCAAACTCTAATATTTCAATGAAAGATGGCATATATCTCAATTTTGCCTGCAAAGATAGGCAAAGAATCATTCACTGCTTATAACCGATTTATATTTTCCACAGAATATTATTTGTCATAAGCTATTTCTATCCATTCTTCTTTACTCTTATTGTATTTCCGTATCTTTTTTACTTTAACTAATTATCTTCTAAAAACAGAACAGAATGGGCCGGAAACTTTACTAAATGACGGAGCAATTCAGGTTTAAGTAGGATTTTATAAAAAAGTAATCCATTTTAGGTGTATATATCTGAAAGAAAAATGTACTTTTGCTTTTACTAAAATTTGTCCTAACCATGAAGATAAGCATTGTTGCAGGCGCCCGGCCTAACTTTATGAAAATAGCCCCTATTACACGTGCAATTGATAAAGCGAGTAAAGAAGGAAAGAATATTTCTTACAGATTAATATATACCGGAACTAAAGAAGATCCCAGCCTCGAGCCCTCTCTTTTTTCAGATCTGGATATGAAACAACCAGATGTTTATCTGGGGGTAGAAAACAACAACTTATCTATCCTTGCAGGAGGTATTATGTTTGCTTTCGAGAAAGAATTGGAAACGAATCCGGCAAATTTAGTACTGGTTGTTGATGATTTAACTTCTACTATGTCTTGTGCGATTGTCGCCAAAAAAAGGAATTTACAAGTTGCACATGTAGTTGCCGGAACACGTTCATTCAACATGAACATGCCTAAAGAAGTAAACAGGATGATTACCGACGGACTGTCTGACTATCTCTTCATTGCGGGAATGGTTGCAAACCGTAACCTCAACCTCACTGGCGCAGAGAATGAACATGTCTACTTTGTAGGAAACATCCTGATGGATACTCTTCGTTATAATCGTAACCGTTTGCTGAAACCGGCAAGTTTTGATATTCTGGGATTGGAAGAAAAGAAATACCTTCTTTTGACTATTAACCGGCATGCTCTTTTAGAAGATGATCTTAACTTCAAGTGCTTGCTGGAAACAATCATTGAAGAATCGCAAGGCGTTCCTATCGTTGCTCCATTGCATTCTTATGTAAAAGAAAAGATAACGTCATTAAATATAAGTGCTCCTAATCTGCATATATTTCCTCCACAAAGCTATCTGGCTTTCGGTTATCTGATTAACCATGCAAAAGCCATCATCACGGATTCGGGGAACGTTGCAGAAGAAGCAACTTTCCTGGGAATACCCTGTATCACTTTAAATACTTACGCTGAGCATCCGGAAACCGTATTCATTGGAACAAATGAACTGGTGGGAGAAAGCCCGGAAAAGGTAAAGACAGCCTTGAATCAATTGATGAAAGGCGAATGGAAAGAAGGAAATATACCTGAAAGATGGGATGGCAGAGCTGCCGAAAGAATAGTACAGATACTTTTGAATTCTTCTAATTAAATTGTGTCATTCCGGGCCTGACCCGGAACCTCCCAGTAGAATTACTTTCAGAAGGAGATTCCAGGTCAGGCCCGGAATGACAAGAACAATGACAATGACAGTTACTTAGCCACATTATTCACTATCTCTCCTTTCAAATATCCTTTCAGATTATCTATCATAATTTTCATCAATCTTTCCCGTGCAGCTTTGGTAGCCCAGGAAATATGAGGAGTGATGAAACAATTACGGGCGGTCAATAACGGATTATCCGCTTTAGGAGGTTCAGTTGAAAGTACATCAATCCCTGCTGCATATATAACCTTATTGTTTAACGCATCGGCCAGATCCTGTTCATTTACCAACGGCCCTCTGCCTGTGTTGATTACAATTGCAGTAGGTTTCATTAGTTTCAAACGCTCTGCATTAACCATATACTGAGTATCTTTGGATAGTGGAACATGCAAAGTTATTATATCACTCTCTTTAAATATCTCTTCTAAGGGCTTGGATACAACTTTTTCCGGTAACTGGTCAGAAGATTTAGATGTGTAAGCATATATCTCCATACCAAAACTAATTGCGATACGTGCCACTGCTTGCCCTATATGTCCCAAACCAATAATTCCTATTTTAAGGCCGTCAAGTTCTGTTAAGGGAGTGTCCCAAAAGCTGAAATCTTCACTGTCTGTCCACTTTCCATCTCTTATTTCATTGGTATAGTGCTCTACCCGTTGAGTTATTGTCAGGATATGGGCAAACACCATCTGGGCAACAGAGTTTGTACTGTAACTGGGGATATTGGTTACTACTATTTTCTTTTCTTTGGCAGCATCAATGTCAACAACATTATAGCCTGTAGCAAGTACTCCAATATATTTAAGATCGGGCAGTTCTTTAATATTATCAGCGGTTAACACTGTTTTATTGGTAAGGAGTATCTCAGATCCTTTTGCACGTTCCATCAACTGTCCGGCAGAAGTACGGTCATATATTTCAACATCTCCCAACGCCTTTAATTCTTTCCATGACAAATCTCCCGGATTGAGGGTATATCCATCTAACACTACTATTTTTGCCATATAATTGCTTTTTATTCATTGAATCTATCTTTCCACAAACGTTGCATATGCTCTTTTAGTTTTGCTTCTGCCGGATTATTTTGCGGATGCCATATACGTTTATTCATTACTTCTTCGGGTAGGAACTGCTGAGCCACAAAATTGTCTTTATAGGAGTGAGCATACTTATAGTCCTGTCCATATCCCAACTGTTTCATTAATTTGGTAGGTGCATTACGAAGATGCAAGGGCACAGGAAGATTTCCTGTTTCCTGTACCAAAGCCACCGCCTCATTAATAGCCATATATGCAGAATTACTTTTAGGGCTTGTAGCAAGATATATCGTTGTTTCTGCCAGAGGTATCCTACCTTCCGGCCAGCCTATTTTCATTAAGGTATCAAAACAGGCATTTGCCAGTAAAAGTGCATTCGGATTTGCAAGTCCAATATCTTCTGCAGCGGATATAACCAGGCGGCGGGCAATAAAAGCCGGGTCTTCACCACCTTCTACCATGCGTGCAAGCCAATAAATAGCTCCGTCGGGATCGCTGCCGCGAATGGATTTGATGAAGGCTGAGATAATATCATAGTGCATCTCTCCGTCCTTATCATAGGCTAGCGGGTTCTGCTGGAGCCTTTCCGTTACTTTTTCATCGGTAATTACAATGGGGTCTTCCGTATCTGCTTCGATCACCAGCTCAAGTATATTTAATAACTTACGCGCATCTCCACCCGAAAAACGAAGCAGCGCATCCGTCTCTTTTACCTCAATATTCTTTTCCTTCAAAATAACATCCTGGGTAATGGCCCTGTCTATCAATTCAAGTAAATCCTCTTTCTCAAGAGATTTTAATACATATAATTGACTACGGGATAAGAGAGGCCGGATCACTTCGAAAGAAGGATTCTCGGTAGTTGCCCCGATTAACGTCACTATGCCTTTTTCGACAGCGCCTAGCAGTGAATCCTGCTGAGACTTACTGAAACGATGGATTTCGTCTATAAAAAGTATCGGGCTGGATTGAGAAAAGAAACGGTTATTTTTTGCTTTTTCTATCACTTCTCTTACATCTTTCACACCCGATGTGACTGCGCTTAAGGTATAAAAAGGAGTATCCAGCTTATTGGCAATGATTTGAGCCAGTGTAGTTTTGCCTACTCCGGGAGGTCCCCAAAGGATAAACGAAGATATCCGTCCGGCATCAATCATCTTACGTAAAATTGCGCCTTGTCCTACCAGGTGCTTCTGGCCTATATATTCATCAAGCGTTTTAGGCCTGAGTCTTTCTGCTAACGGTTGTGCCATAATCTATTATTTATAGAAAAACAAAATTACGATTAATTCCTGAAAAGAACTTTCTGTTAACTGTAATTTTATCGCTTATTTTCTATCACTAAAGCTTAAAATACTTAACTACTTTGAATACTAACAAAGAAGTTGTGCAAAGAGGATGAAATTGCTGTTATTATAGTTTAAATGCAAGGAGTTTTAAATGTATTACTCAAACAATAACCTCCTACAGGTCGTTAAATCAAAGAAATCAAGCTAAAATATAAGTCGTGATAAGTGTGATAAGTATGTGCATATGTACTTTATTTTAGCGTCAGTTATTAATCATAAAAAATTTATAAGCGTATGTTTTACCATGTGAAGGAGTTGCAGTTTAATGCAAGAGTTTCTAAACCAGATCCACGCTTTGCCCGTCTGCTTTTAGAACAGTTTGGTGGTGGAAATGGTGAACTTAAAGCGGCTATGCAATATTTCGTGCAAGCATTTACCGTAAAAAATGCATATCCGGACAAATACGATATGTTAATGGATATTGCAACAGAAGAGTTTAGTCATCTTGAGATTGTCGGAGCCACTATTCAGATGCTATTAGCAGGTATTAATGGAGAATTGAAAGATGCAGCTGAAGGTGCCGAAATTAACGGCATGATGAAAGGAAAAGGCACTAAAGAAGATTATGTCCATGAAGCAGCCTGTATAAATCCGCAATTCGGTGTATTATCCGGAGGAGGGCCAACTGTTACAGATAGTAATGGTATACCTTGGAATGGAGCATTTGTTAATGCCAATGGCGATCTGACTGTAGACTTGCGTTCTAACATTGCAGCAGAATCAAGAGCTAAAATAGTATATGAATACCTGCTTAAGTTTACAGATGATCCATACGTAAAAGAAACATTACTTTTTTTAATGACACGGGAAGTAACTCACTTCCAACAGTTTGAAGCTGCATTGAATACTATAGAACCAAACTTCCCTCCCGGTATCCTGCAAAGTGACCCGAGATATAGTAACCTTTACTTCAATATGTCGAAAGGTGAAGACGCAAAGGGTCCGTGGAATGAAGGAGAAAGCACTCAGCTGAAAGAAGAATGGCAATATATTGATAAAGTGCAAGACAGCGTTGTTTCAACAAATGGATTAATAGATTGTGAGCCTACCGGAACTGACCGCACAGAAAAGTCGATGCACGAGGTTGATAAGAAACTGAGTAAGGAAAGAAGTAAGGAAGTAAAATCCGCCAATCCGGAAAAAGAACAACAATGGAGTAAATACAGCAATTAAGTTTATATTATAAATTTAGTCTCTCTTACAGTTTCACATTCACAAAAAAGAGATATATCTTTCGGTATATCTCTTTTTATTTAAATACAAAGACGAAATATTATTTCATCGTTTTGCTTTTTGATTGGCTGGTTGTGTTCTTTGTATCTTTCTTAGCAGTTGTTGACTTTTTATCAGTTGACTGCTTAGTAGTACCAGCTGATGCTTTTGTTGTTTCAGCACCTTTCTTAGCGGTAGCTTTAGAAGCTGTTGCTTTTGTTTCTTTTGAATTGTTCATTTCAGTAATTTTTTAATTATTATTGTTATTAACTGTCATTCGTTCAACAGAAGTTGTTACGAATAAGTTTACTGACGAACAATCTTAAAGTTCCAATTTAAAGAATATTACCAATCTTTGCAGTCAAATTAAAACCCATTATAACTTGCAACTGCATCAACAAGAAATATTAACTAATCTGCTTCTTCTATCTTTGTTTTTATACCTTTTATTTTTTCTCCGCTTACAAGAGTAAGCAGTTGATTTACTTTCTTTCGTTTTACTGAAACAAAAGAATAGTGGTCTCTGACATCTACAACCCCTATATCTTCCTTATTCAAATTACCCTTTTTAAACAAGAAACCTACAATATCACCTTTGCTTAATTTATCTTTTTTTCCTTTACCGATATATAAAGTTGTCCACACCGGTAAAGATGGTTTAGGGGTTACATCGGGGAGAATAAATATCTCTGTTTCGGGACTTATATATTCCGGAACCTTTTCCTCTTCATGCAGAAGCAAATATGCATTACCGGTTGCATCCCAACGTGCAGTACGTCCATTACGATGTACATAAGCTTCCTCATTTACGGGTAAATGATAGTGAACTATATTCTCTATTTCCGGTATATCAAGTCCCCGGGAAGCCAGATCGGTAGAGATTAAAACATTACAACTACCGTTACGGAATTTATAAATAGCCCGTTCGCGCTGCTCTTGTTCCATTCCGCCATGAAAAACTTCACTATAAAATTTATTGGATTTTAAGTAACTCCCTACCCTGTCTACTGCTTCACGGTAATTGCAGAAAACAATAGTTGATCCCTCGCCAAGATTGCATAATAGTTTATAAAGTGTTTCTATTTTGTCTTTATCAGGAGAAATCACTTTCATCAGTTTAAGCCGGTTGTCCGTATTCTGTCCTGATGACAGATAGTTTAACTTTATGGTATCAGTCAGTCCTGTAAACTCCGGAATCTCTTCCGCATCAGTTGCGGAAAGAAGCACCCTTCTGTCAAGGTTAGACAAACGGCTTATGATATCTGCCATTTCGTCGTGGAAACCAAATTCGAGTGACTTGTCAAATTCATCCAAGATGAGGAAACAAATCGTTTCCGGATTTATATTGCCATGTGATAAATGGTCTGTGATACGTCCGGGAGTGCCAACTACTATTGCGGGATTCTGCATCAAGGCTTTTTTTTCTTCACTTGCAGAATGACCTCCATAACAACAGCATATTTTAAATTCCGTATCCATAGACTTAAATACACTTTCTATCTGCAGTGCCAGCTCGCGCGAAGGTACCAATATCATGCTTTGTATCACCGGATCGCCGGTAAGTTGTTGCAGTAGAGGTAATAAATAGGCTAATGTTTTCCCCGAGCCTGTAGGGGAAAGTAAAATTATATCTTTTTCTTCTTTATGAGCTTCCAGAGATGATTTCTGCATCTCGTTCAATTCTTTAATACCCAGTTTAGAAAGAATATCAGCTATATTAATTGCATTTGTTTTCATACTGCAAAGATATATCTTTAGCAGGCGATGTATAGCGAAAGAAGTAAAATTAGTAGTTAATTATTTGTTTATTAGGGAAATATTTTTGAATATTGGCTTTATATTAAGCACAAAAATTAATCGAAACTTAAATTATGGGCTATGGAAACAGTACTCATTATTATATTCATATTAATATTATGGTATGCAATAACTAAAAAAATAGATGATACAAACCGTAATATTATTAACCTGCAAATAAAGCTGGATCAGCTTCTCAGAAAGCATGAGAAGCAGCCTTCTGTGAAAGAAGAACGAACTCCAGCCGAAGAAGCCATTATTCCGGAAAGAGAAGAGATCAGGCCTCATAAAAAGGAAGAAGAACCCGAATTGAAACCTGAACCTGAAACTATTGCACCTGTACCCGTATTGGTTTTGGATAAAGAAGTATTAGTGGAAAAAGTTATAACTCCACTCCACGAGAAAATACAAGATGATGAACCAACTGTTGAAAAAGAAAGCCCCCAGGTTTCACGCATTCCTTTTTCTGAATTTCCAGCCCATCTTACTAAAAAATGGGATATGCCTAAAAAGGAGAAAAAGAAAGTTAATTATGAAGAGTATATCGGCGGCAACTTATTCGGTAAAATAGGCATTCTGATCCTGGTTGTAGGTATCGGATTTTTCGTAAAATATGCCATAGACAAAGACTGGATCAATGAAATCATGAGAACTCTTCTCGGGTTTGCCTGTGGTGTTGGTCTGTTGATTATTGCAGAAAGACTGAAGGCAAAATACAGAGCATTCAGTTCTTTGCTTGCAGGTGGTTCATTTGCTATATTTTATGTAACTACAGCTATAGCATTTCACTATTATCATTTGTTTTCCCAACCTCTTGCATTTGGGATATTGATAGTGATAACCATATTGATGTCAGGACTGGCTGTTTTATACGGCAGGAGAGAACTTGCTATTATAGCTTTAATCGGAGGATTTACAGCACCATTCCTTGTTAGTAGCGGAGAAGGTAATTACATTGTTCTCTTTACCTATATTCTTATACTTAATTTCGGAATGTTCTGGCTTTCGCTATATAAGAAATGGGCTGAGCTTCCCGTAATATCCTTTGTTTTCACCTATGGAATTATGTTGATGTTTACAATCAATTCTGATTGGAATGAAGTATTTATAGAAGGGACTCAATCGTTGTTTGCTAAAAATATGCTTATATTCTCGACACTCTTTTATGCAATATTCTTGTTGCCAATCCTTTCTATATTAAAAACCAAAACTCTACGAACAAACAGATTATTATTATTAATTATCGCGTTTAATAACTTTATTTACCTTGCATTCGGACTTTATTTTATATCACAAGTCAAATTCCCGTTCAAAGCAGAAGGGGTATTGCCTCTGTTCATAGCTGCCGTGAATGCAATCTTACTATTCTGGTTAAAAAAACAGAAACAGGATTATAAATTACTGGTTCATACAATGTTGGGGCTGGTAATTACATTCATATCCATCAGCATACCGATACAAATGGAGGGAAGGTATATTACTCTACTTTGGGCATCGGAAATGGTCTTGCTTTTCTGGCTGTTTATAAGGTCAAAAATACGCCTATACGAATATTTCTCCGTTACACTGATCGTACTTACTTTACTATCTTTTGTTTCAAATATATTCACCCACAACCATTGGAGTGGTGAATATCAGAACATGCTTATAACAAACCTGTATACAGGGGTGGCTTTCCTGGCTTGCATGTTCCTGATGATGAAATATAAACCGGTATTCCAGGAAACTTCCGTATTGACATACCGGCCGTGGAACAGAATTATGCTGGTTTTTGCTGCATGCATCATTTATTATTCGTTTGCTGATGAAATTTTGTATCGGGCAAGTGATTTGCATACTTCTGTTAAGGTACTCATCCTATATACGAATGCATATATATGTATGCTCACCATAGTTTTAAGGAAATATGTTCCGATAAGTAAGTTTAAACAGCTATACAAGTGCGGGCTATTTACCAGTGTTTTACTACTGATGGCTGATTCTTATTTAATAGGAATAAGAAGATCGTATAGCTCTGATACCTTATTATCCTGGTCGTTGGTGCTTATAACCATACTTACCTTTATAAGTGTCGGAAAGCAATATTATTCAGTAAATGCAAAGAATAGCTCTTCTACAAGGCGTTTTACCATTTATTTCACCATTCTGGTTACCTTATTCTGGCTCGGGATTGAAAATTTATTCCTTGAACAGTTCAGCATGAAAGATGAACATAGTGCAGGGCTTTCTATTGCCCTCTCCATTGCCGGATTTGTGCAAATGGGATTGGGAATGAAATTCCATACGAAGGTATTAAGAATGATAAGCCTTTTCACTTTTGGTATTGTATTAGTTAAGCTAATAGCTGTAGACCTCTGGGCAATGCCGACAATTGGAAAGATTATTGTATTCATCATACTAGGAGCAATCTTATTAGTACTTTCTTTCTTATACCAAAAACTCAAAGATGTGCTTTTTAAGAATGACCGGGTTGAGGAATGAAACCTGCTGTATGAAAGAGGCTGAATTTTAAGTCTCTTGCAAATTTTAAATGTTAAATATTTGCCCGGGTATCCTACATACCTGGGCATTTTCTTGTCTTTCTCGCTCGTCAGGACGGGTGCTCCCACTCTTGCCGCCGGGCGCTTCCCGAGCGATGAGTTTATTATGCGACAAGTGACACATACAGCGTTTGTCTTCGTATTACAGCAAAACATCGTGCAATAATCTTTGCTCTTATGGCATTTATCACGGATGATTTATGTTTTCCCTATTTTACTTTTCTTTTATAATATGTTTTCATTTGTGGATCATGGCACATGGCTGGAATATCATCTCCTGTTAATATACAAGTACTTATGATTAGTGATGAATCCTATAAAATCAATATTTCCGGATAAAAAAGAATGATTAACTTCAAAAGGTTAAATTAATCGGGGATACTTACATTTGATCAAATTAAAAAAGGATTGTTTAGATTCTCATAGTATGAAACTATTTTACTATTTTTGTTATCAATCATTAAAGCAATACTACGAAAACAAAACCAAGTGAAAGTTAAACTTATACTGCTTATAGCCTTTATAGGGCTATCAATTTCATTACATGCACAATCGAGTAAGTTGTTCTCTACCGATATGGAGCTATCCAACAGCCTGGTTAACCAAGTGTACCAGGATCGGAATGGTATTATCTGGATTGCTACCGAAGATGGATTGAACCGATACGATGGGGCCAAATTCTCTATATACAGGAACGAAGATAAGAATCCGAATTCACCTTTGCACAACTATGTTCGGTCTTTCCTCGAAGATAGCCGGGGGAATTTCTACATCGGGTACTTCGCCGGACTACAGTGCTATGACCGTGCCACGGATACATATACCAAGATTCCACTTATGTTGCAAATCGGCGATTCGTTCGACGCTTATATCTCTACCATGATCGAACGGAAAAATGGACAGATCCTTATTGCAACCTCAGGGCACGGCATCTTTGAACTTGTTCATGAGAAAGACAGTCTATATGCCCGGCAAATTATGGTGGAAGATCCAAGTGTAGCCGTCGTGACGATGATGGAAGACAAAGACGAAAACCTATGGGTATCAACTGACGATAAAGGCTTGTTCCGTATAAACAGAAATAACGAATCGAAAATATTTTTTAGTGGTAATACCACGCCACAAATCATTTCCAGCATATGTCAGGATAAGACAGAAACAATTTACGCCGGTAGCATGAGTACAGGACTATATAAACTCGATACATCTACCGACTCTTTCGTATCCATACCCTATACCGATCCGCAACTGCCTGTAAAGACTCTATATGTAAACCAAAACAATGAAATCCTTATCGGAACCGATGGGAGCGGTTTGAAGATATACAGACCAGGTGAGGCGCAAATCGGCGATGAGTCTTTCAACGTTATGACTTTCGATTTCTCCAAATCCAAGGTACACTCCATTCTGGAAGATGAAAATAAAAATATATGGTTGGGCATTTTCCAAAAAGGAGTTATGTTGTTGCCGGCACGCTCGGGAGGATTTGAATACATCGGCTATAAATCAATCGTAAAAAATTTGATTGGCTCCAATTGCATCATGTCGCTTTATAAAGACCGGGAGGGTACCATGTGGGTAGGCACAGATAGTGACGGAGTATATGGCATCAGTCCCGATGGAAAAAGTAGTGTACACTTCTCACATTCAGGACAGCCTAATTCTGTACCATCTACCATCATGTGTATTTTCGAAGATTCGAATCATAACTTATGGCTGGGATCGTATCTGCACGGATTAGCAAAACTAAACCGAAAAACCGGACAATGCCAGTATATCAGTGGGGTAACAGACAAAGGCCGTTTCCCGATACAACGTGTGTACAGCATAACAGAAGATGATAACAAGAACCTTTGGCTCGGAACACATGGCGGAGGACTCTACCAGATGGATATTGCGACCCATACGGTAAAGCCTTATTATGAAGAAAGCACTAATAATAGAATTAACCGGTGGATCAATTCAGTATTAAAAGCACGCACAGGATGGCTGTATATAGGAACGCACGATGGTTTGTATTCCATAGACCTGAAAACTCAGCGAACAGTTTTCAACTATCAGAATCATATTTTGCCACGTCAGGTAATTTACACTTTGTATGAAGATTCAAAAGGGTTATTGTGGATCGGAACCTCACAAGGATTAACTTCATACGACCAAAAAACCAGTATTATCGTTACCTATACGATAAACGACGGATTGCCAAGCAATGTTATTTGCGCCATTCAGGAAGATAAAGTTGGTGATTTGTGGATTAGCACCAACTCCGGCATATCGCACTTTAATCCACAAGAGCGCCGTTTTACCAATTATTATGCTAACGATGGCTTGCAAGGAAACGAATTCAGTAAGAATGCAAGTTGTAAAGCCAATGGAAAGTTGTATTTTGCCGGGCTCAACGGTATAACTTATTTTAAACCCGAAGAAATCACTATACCGGAGAAAGAACTCCAAGTCAGGCTAACCGATTTCTACATACACGACCAACCTGTGAAAAAAGGAATGAAATCGGGACCGTATGAGATAACTGACACTTCTATTATGGAAGCCGGTAGTTTTCATTTGGCGCATAACGATAACTCTTTTACTATTGAATTTGCTACTAACGAATTCAGCAATCCTGAACGAATCAGTTATAGTTATTCCATTGATAACAACAATTGGATTAACCTTCGACCGGGAACAAACCGGGTTTCGTTCAATAACCTGACGCCCGGGAAGTATAGGCTTAAGGTCATGGCACAGGATTTCAATATTCAATCTGATGTGAAAGAGATTAATATCCATATCTCACCTGCCTGGTATTTATCTCTCTGGGCAAAATGTTTATACTGGTTCATTGGCTTTTTGTTTATCTTCCTTATTGCATTACAAATCAGACAACGTTATAAAGCCCGACAAAAATACTTGGAGCATCTTCATGCACAGGAAATCAATGAGGCTAAGCTACAATTTTTTATCAATGTATCACACGAGATACGTACCCCTATGTCGCTCATTATGAGTCCACTGAAAAAGCTAATGAATACTGATAAGGATTGTGAACGCCAAAAAGCATACTCCATCATGAACCGGAATATTGACCGTGTTTTGAATCTGATCAATCAGTTGATGGATATCCGGAAAATTGATAAGGGACAAATGAATCTCAGATTTCAAGAGGTCGATATGGTTCAACACTTAAAAGACAGCTATATATTCTTCGAAGAAATGGCTAGGGAAAAACGGATCGACTTTCAGTTTCATCATAACACAGAATATCTTAATGCCTGGATTGACCTGCGGAACTTCGATAAAGTGATCATCAATGTGCTTTCCAATGCTTTTAAGTTTACGCCGGAGGATGGAGAAATAATGATATGTCTGAATGCTCCGGAAAACCATCAGCCCACAGGTAAATCCGGCGACAACCTTGAGATTATCATCTCGGATAATGGAATAGGCATCGACGAAAATGAAACAGAGCATATATTCGAACGTTTCTATCAGGCTAAGAATATGTTGACCAAATCTTATGAAGGTACAGGTATCGGACTACACTTGGCGCGTTCCATCATGGAGCTTCATCACGGAACGATAAGGGCAGAAAATAATATAGATGGAAAGGGTTCCCGCTTCGTTATTCATGTGCCCCTAGGTAACGAACACCTGAAAGCGGAAGAAATAGAAAGCGAACAGGCCAGACCGATAAACGAACGTAAAGATCAGCATATTATACCTACTATTAATGAACCGGAAGCGGAGGAGGTAAAGATCAAATCAAAAAGCAAGCGTCATGTATTGGTGGTAGACGATGATAAAGATATCCGCGAATACATTTGCCGTGAATTATCGCCCGACTATCACATGACCGAATGCTCCAACGGAAAAGAAGCGTTGGATACCATTTTCAGGAAAATACCCGATCTGGTTATCAGCGATGTAATGATGCCGGAAATGAATGGTATTACACTTTGCCAGAAAATAAAACAAAATATAAATATAAATCATGTACCTGTAATTCTGCTTACGGCCCGATCCAAGGAAGAAGACAACCTAGAAGGTCTGGATATTGGGGCAGATGCTTATATGGTGAAGCCTTTCAATATTGAAATATTGAAGAAAACTGCGCAGAACATCATTAAGAACCGGGAAATGCTGCGGAATAGTTTTACAGGTAGTCAGCAACAAAAAGATAAGATTAGTAAAATCACTATAAAATCATCGGATGATAAACTGCTGGAACGAATCATGAAGGTGATAAATAAAAATATAGCAAATCCGGAGTTTAATGTGGAGATGATATCGACCGAAGTGGGTATCAGCCGTGTACACTTGCATCGTAAGCTTAAGGAGTTAACTAATCAGTCTACCCGTGATCTGATACGGAACATCCGGTTGCAACAAGCGGCGGAGTTACTTTCAAACCAAAAACTAACGGTGAGTGAAGTAGCAACAGCTACCGGATTCAGTAATTTGACACATTTCTCAACTGCGTTTAAGGAAGCGTATGGTATGTCTCCCGTGAGCTATATGGAAATGCATTTGAATGAAAGAACAAACATAGTCGAATAAATAATTGAGGTGCGTCATCTCATTGACGACACACCTCTTAAAAAATACCTAATAAAAACAATTGAAAAACACGAATCTCATTTATCTGGTTAATGAGAGATTTTGTATCACAATTGGTTGTCCACCTGTCGACCAAAAGCCAGCAATATAAAGATGAGAAGGATTAATCCTTGCACCTGTCGCGTCTCTCATATTCTGCAAATCAATCACGACTCTGCGCGATGAGCCAAAGTCATAACTGGCAGGGGATGTCCAATAACTGGTTTTATCGAACAGGCGGAAAGAAACACTGGACGTATTGTCATTGCCCAATTCGACGGTCAGAGTTCTATAGCTCGATAAATCAAGCCCATTGGCATACTGCCAACCCCCGAATCCGTACTGGCCTGTCACTAATGTCTTACTAGATTCATCAAACCAACCCGTCTCCCAAATAGAAGGGTTAAAGACACCTGCTTTCAGCGCGAAAGGAGAAATTACCGTCACTGGCAGCCACAAGTGTATGGCAGCACCCGTGGCCGGTTGATAAACGATAGTTACAGTCGTCTCACCCGGTGACACAGCCACCACTTTACCGGTTTGCTCTACCTTCACCACATTTGTATTCAAACTGTTGATTGTTACCTGTGTATTCATCATACGAACTGTTCCATCGGAATATATGGCACGCACTTTGAGATAATTTACATCGCCAAGTTGCAGGCTTAGCGGGCCTGGTTGCTCCATCAATTCCAATCTTTCTACATGTCCATTCACTACCACGCCTTCAGCATATTCTTTGAACCAGTGATACATAGCCCACGGACATGCCTCGGGATCGTTTTGGAAAGTATAATTTCCAGGTTGTCCCGGCACATCCCTAAATGTTGCCAGATCTTCCGAATTTGTTGTAAAGTACAACCAGGAAACATTACCCGAATTGTCGGCTATATACTTGAAGTTAGCACCAAAACCCTCAGCTCCTGCTGTTCCGGTAATACTTTTACCCCAGGTAGCATTGTACTTCGTCGGCGCCCAGTCTATCTCGGTCACCATGATGGGAGCAAAAGCCGCCACAGGTCCTACTCGTTCATCCCAGCCTCGCTGGAAAGCTTCGTATCCACCGCCTGTTGAAGTACCGATTCCTTCAGCACTATCCTGCTCGGCATCGCTACCGTACCATCCCGGATAACAGTGAACAGCAAAGCCTATGTTGCTTCCTTCTATACGATGAGTAGCATAGCCTGCGTAGGATGATTGGTATGCAAGTCCGGGTACCCAAACTACATTGTTACAATGGCTGCGTATTTTATTTACAATCGCTTGAAAATAAGTCTTCATATTGGCAAAGCAAGCGTCGCCTGTGCTACCGTAAATACCATCTGTACCTTTAATGTTTACCGGTTCGTTGGCTATTTCGAACATAATTCCCGAATTATTCTTTAACCTGGGATGTTGTGATATAATATCCCATACCTTCAGCAGAAATTGTTGATACGAGTCGCCCACTTCTATTCCCTGATAAGGATCATGTGCAGGAGCTACTCCAGGAGGACGCATCACCACATACATACCTTTTGAAATGAAGTATTCTGCCATAGGCACAAACAGTTCATCTAGGTATCTACGAAAACGGGTCTCCGAGAAGCGTTCGTGACCTTCGTAGCGCACATAGGGTAAATTGGTATCATCACTCCAATATGGGTCTAAGTGCATACGAACGAAATTGAGCTTCCAACCTGCCGTCAGGATTTCGTTCACCATACGTTTATTGTAATTCAGGCAGCCTTGCACATCATAGTTGCTCCAGGCGTTGTTATTGAAAAAAGGACTGTAGGTTTGTGTAAAGCCATGAAGGTTCACAATTTCCCCAGCTTCGTTCTTCAGATAGCGTCCAACCACCTGTAAGCGTGGCAAGATATCGACAGAAGCTGCTGCCCGTTCAGATATTTCCGGTTGCCCCTCTGGTAATATAATGGTATCATCTGAACAAGCAGTCAATAGTACTAAAGCAAAGAAAAAAACATTTATTATTCGTTTCATTTTATTTGAAATATTATTACTTATATATATTATTATTACATATTTATTTTAAATTAATCACTGGTTGTATCAATAACAATACAGATTTACTGGAGGACTCCTGATGAAGTGTTTTCCAAAAACACCACAACTATACAATATTATTAAACTCAAAACAGGCATATTTTTATTTATTTCCCTGCTAAACCATCGGCAAATCCGCCGTAGGTATGCTTACGGTTGTAGTTCAAATTCCAGAGGCCGATAGGCTCACCTTTCCGCCATGAATATTCAGTATTGGGGCTATCTGTTGGCGCCCACTGTGTAATGCCATAGCGTTGCGCCACAGGGATGATTTCAAAGTACTTTTTAATAATGAAGGTATAGAATCCAGCCATTGCTTTGTGCTGCTCTTCGGTCATGTTCTCAGTCAGTACACTGTTTCCATCTTCATCAACATACCCCATATCCAACTCTGAAACCTTAACCAGCTTTCCTGTAGCAGCCATCAGCTCGTACATCTTTACGATATGCCTTTCCTTACTTTCCTGGATAGCCGGATTTGCATGGTAGGACACATGCATCTGAGTACCAATACCATCAACTACGGTACCGTCTTCTTCCCAACGTGCAATCCAGTTAATCAAACTCTTCAACTTATTATTGTCATCCCAGTCGGATTCCAGATTATAATCATTGATGAAGAGTTTAAGATCAGACGGATTGCCACCGAATTCCTGATAGTATTGACGGGCAAATTTAATGGCAGTACGAACATACTCTATATCGCCCAAGTAATCTTGCCAGTAGAAGTTATTCTTGATATCCTCTTCTGAAACAGTGCCTTGTACGGCCGACTGCAGTTCATAGTAACCGTCACCATTGACATCTCTACCCGAAATAGCCTCATTCACTACATCCCAAACTGCAACATAGCCTTCGCAGGCTTCCATCATGCCTTTAACCCAGCGCTCCATAGCTAAAGTCAGGACCTCAGCTTTTTCTTCCGGTGTCAGTTCGATACTTGTCTTGTTTTCCGGTTCAAGAGCAAAAGTATATGAATGCCAACTGGGCTTAGTCCAACCAGTTAAAGTTGGCTCATCAAAAGAAGGATTTGCAATCAGATTCTCATCAGATCCGGTGGCTTTCAGATATAGATCATCGAAATACAAATCGCCTCCAAACGTACCGAAACAAAAACGCATAATAGTCAAATCATAATCCGCAGTAAAAGTAACAGAGGTCTCACCCCATTCCTTACCGGCTGAGAAACTAGGCAGATATTGTGTATCTGTTCCATCGCCCGGCCAAAATTGTACTTCTGTGGGGGCAGAGGCTTTGGCACGCATACCTATTGTATATTCCACACCTTTAGTCAAAGGAGTTGATAAATTGTAGTATATTTCCCAACTCCAAGGATCAGCCTTAGCTTCCGGCGTATTAATATGCAGGTAATTAGAACCTCCTTCCGGCACATCTTTTTCAATGGCATACATATATGAATGCCAACTGGGCTTAGTCCAACCTGTTAAAGTTGGCTCATCGAAAGAAGGATTAGCAATTAAATTCTGATCAGATCCGGTGGCTTTCAAAGACAGATCATCAAAATACAAATCGCCTCCAAACGTACCGAAACAAAAACGCATAACGTTCAAATCATAATCCGCAGTAAAAGTGACAGAAGTCTCACCCCATTCTGTCCCGATATTAAACCCTGACAGATATTGTGTGTCTGTTCCATCGCCTGGCCAAAACAGTACTTCCACAGGGGAAGAGGCTTTGGCACGCATGCTTATTGTATATTCCACACCTTTAGTCAAAGGGGTTGATAAATTATAGTATATCTCCCATTCCCAAGGATCTACCTTGGCCTCCGGCGTATTAATATGCAAACAGTTATCGCCGGCGTCCGGATCTATTTCAATTGGCTTATCAGCAATAAGGCCGTTCAGGTATTTATTATTCTGTTGCGCATGCCAGGCCAGTGTATGACCGTAAATAGTCAATCCGCCGCTTCTGGCCACATCCACAAACTTAGCTACTTGTGAAAAGTCCATCGAACCGTTATCGCTAACACACGAGCTATACTTCATGGCATTGCCTGCCGTCACCTCGTCGAAGTTGGAGGCCATTACGCTGTACTCCAGCTCTTTCTTTATAAAATTACTAACCGTTACGCCAGCTCCCAACTTAAAATTGGGATTGGCATTGCGATCTATGTATGTTTTCAATGCATCGTAAGCATTCAAATATTCATAGCGAGCAATGTCTTCCGGCTTATCGGTAATGAAATCAGATTCAAAATTATCTGCACAAGATACCAGAAAGGCACTAGCGGCAATAACCATCAGAAATTTATTGTAATATTTCATATATCTTAATTTAGATGATTAGTTTATTTTATAAGCAGGTGTAAACCATTCTGCCGCTATGCCACGGTCGCGGACAACCAAGGTATCTTTCGTTACATATTGCTTTACACCGAAATCAATGTTGTATTCTAAATAAACGGCATTACGGTCTTTATTTCCCCAGCTTTTCTTTTCACCTTTTTCTACAAACTTACCCGATCCGCTGGCGGTATATCCGTTTGTACCGGAAGTAATGGTACATTCGTTTTTATCATTAAAACTCAATACTAAATCGCAGGTAAGCGTTTCAAGTATAGGCTCACCATTTCCATCAACACCGGGAATTGTTGTACTAACCGGGAATATGGTTGTGCTCAAGCTGGCAGTGCTCATGTGGCATATCTCGTCTTTCTCTACGTTTGTCGCATGGCGAACCTTGATTGTTGTTACACCACCTTCTGTTATTTGGTCTATACCACGGCGAAGATAGTTGGCATCCCACTGGTTAATGAATTTCAGGCAATAGAGTATATAGTCCTGAGGCAGGACTTCCCACCCCGGTACATACGTACGTGGAGCACCTTCTATTTGACGACGACCGCTCAGGATACGATCTGCGTTATGCACATCATTCATTAACAGAGGAATAACATAAGTTTTCTGCAATGCTTTCGGATCGGCAAAGAATGCATCTTGTAATTGCACTCCTACAGCCCCCTGTAGTTTTTTATCCAGCACAATTTGGTTACCGGACAAGGTATAATAATTGGAGGGCATAGGGGTCACTTCACTTCCATCCTCAAAATAGAGTCTGTCGCATAATGTGTTATCTACGGCGATATCAATGCTGATTTTTTTCTTATTGGTATACACACCACCCATGGTGGCATATATTTCACAACGGTGTTCGTTGTCAAGGCTCGTATCGTAAGTATCTTCTCCCAGTACGATGGTACGCACGGGATATTGATAAGCAAAATACACGGTTGTACCACCTTCGTAATCGGAGAATGAAACATCCTGGTTCTCGCATGATATGAGCAGTGACAAGAAAACTCCGGCAGACAATATCGACAATAATTTAAACAATTTCATATCTTTCAATATTTAGCGTTTTACAATTTGTTAGGTTACCAGCCTTGGTTCTGTTCCAGGTTGCTAAACTTCAATACTTCCTGATGAGGGATAGGTCCGTGATACATGAAATCTTTATAATTTCTGCTTTCTACTTCAATTACTGTATATTTCAGTGATTCATTGGCTTGTTTTTCAATCCGCATACCTTTTGCGGTTTCGTTCAGGTTAACTTTCCAACGGCGTAAATCCCAGAAACGACGATTCTCGAAACAAAGTTCCAAACGGCGCTCATTGCGTATCAATTCTTCCATTTTACCTTGATCATTCTTTATACTTTCCAGATAAGTATCAACTTTTTCATCGCCTATGCCTATACCCGCACGACCACGGATAGCTTTTATAATATCGTAAGCACTGTAGCCATGAGCTCCACCGTTTGTTGGTCCCCATGCCGCATTAGCCGCCTCAGCATAGGCCAGGAATATTTCAGTAAAACGAATACGTACCGGATAGTGAAACTGTGCTGTATTATAGTTTGGATTAGGATTACAGTCGTCGCGCAACAGCTTACGAAGATAATACCCTGTACGGGTTGAGCGACTTTGCTTATTCAAACCATCGTCGCCACCATAGGTTCCTGTAATAACTTCCGTGCTATTGGGGCCATACTTGGTACCGTTAAGTAAGATGTAATTGCTCAAACGGGGGTCGCGGTTTGCATACGGATTACTTACATCATATCCACTGTTTGCAAGGTCTGATATTGGATATCCGTTAGCCATTGGGAAGGCATCTACAAGGTTCTGAGTTGGATTTATGCGTCCGTTACCATGCAAAGTTGGTGGGAAATTATCTTTTTCCTGCGAAAGTCCCATAGCATAATCTTCAATACTATTATCCTTATCCCCTCTCCAAAGAACCTCCAATGGAACAGCACCCGAACCCAGGTCGTTGATTTCCGATTTATTCATATACCATGTCCATCCGTTAGGATCAATGCCATCTTTCCCGCCAATACGGTCAAGTACAATAGCTGCATAATCGGCTGCATCAGCCCAAGTTACCGTAGTACCTGCACTATATGCGGGACTTGCGGCCAACAAAGCTGCCTGTGCACGGATGGCTTCAACAATACGGGCAGTTATACGTCCACGTATATGTGTACCATTTACCCGGTTATAGTCGCCAAATGCAACTCCCATTGCTTGATATCGGGCAGGCACGTCGCTGTCGGATTTGAGATCACCATAATCGAGTGGAAGGAGCGTTATAGCCTTTTCTACATCGTTAAAAATCTGAGTGATACATTCCTGGAATGTATTCCGGGGAAGGTTATAGTCAGAATTGGCATCCTCCGGTTCAGTCAGATTGGGTATCCCCAAGAGCCGCCCGTCAGCTGTCCAACCACCATGAGCCATTAGCAGGTAATACATGTTCAATGCACGAAGTCCATAGGCCTCACCCTTCAGACGATCGCAATACATAGTGTGTACTTTCTCATCTTTAGCCCAGATAACCTTGTCTACATTAGCAAGGAAAAGGTTGGCATATTGAATAGCTGCTCTACACCCTTGCCATCTTGACATCGGATCATAACTGGCCGCCCATGCGCCTGTAGCCATTCTAATATAACTACTGTTTATATCATTGGTTACTGCATCGTCCGTTGCGATGTCAGTTTCAGATTTAGTCTGATAGGGAAGCATAGAATAAACATACCCCATAAGTCCCTGCGCATAAGAAGGATCCTTATACATGTCTTCCTGGTCACGAATATTCTCCAAAGCAGGCGAGAATAAGTCATCACACGCTGCCACCAAGGGCACAAGCGCCAAAAGTATAATTATATTTTTTATAGCTTTCATACTGTTAGATTTTAATCATTAGAATACAGCTTTTACACCGATGTTATAAAAGCGGGTTTGCGGAGAACTTCCTACGTTCATTTCCAAATGCTTGCGCTCTTTAGAAATGGTCAACAAATTACTACCACTTACATAAGCTGAGACTTCCTGAAGGAAAGTATTTCGCAATATGCTCTTCGGTAGGTTATAAGTGACCTGTACTTTTGCCAGATCGAAACGATCGCTCTTATACATCCAGAAGTCTGAAGTTAAAAAATTGTTGCTTCCGCTCTCTGTTGTCAAACGAGGATAAGTGGCAGTTGCTTTTGTTTCTTCCGTCCAACGGTTGCGAACGATTGCCGAATATTTACTATTTCCGGCTACCCAGTAATAAGAACTATTCTTCATGCCGTAAGCGCCAAACCTTCCCGTAGCCAGAGCAAAAAAAGTGAAGTCTTTCCATTTAACAGTCAAATTAATCCCCATAGTGAAAGGAGCACCATACCAGCCGCCCTTGCCTAAATATACAGCATCTTTATTATCAACAACCCCGTCACCGTTCTGATCAACATATCTAATATCACCAGGTTTCACAGTACTTCCCAATCTCTGTTCAGGAGCCTTGTCTATTTCCTCCTGACTCTGGAAGAGTCCAAGGCTTTGTAATCCCCAGATACCATCAATAGGTCGTCCTTCAAGCTTTTGGTAGTCGTAGTCTACAATTTCATTGTATTTGGTTGATTTGGTATCATAATAGGTACCTGCTACGCCCAGTGTGAAATCTACTTCGCCCAAACGCTTGTTGAAGTTGACATTAAAATCAAATCCGACACGACGGTTATTGTTGTAGTTTACATAAGGTGCAAATGAAGCGGCCGGATATCCTGTAGTAAAGTAGCTTGGATACGAAACCGGCTGCACGATATACCCTTCCATAGAATTGATAAAGAATGAGGCATCTGCCGTAATCGTTTTCTCCCATAACGAGGCCCGTAGGTTAGCTGAGATTTCCTTGCGCTTAATAAAAGATAAGTCTTCGTTCGCGCTACGTAATGATTTAGTATATTTTTCCAGATTACCATCATACCAGCTCCATCCATAAGCCTGATCCCAACCTGATTTGTACAAGTAGTATTGTTCAATATCGATATCCTGATTCAGGATGCTTCCCGATACACTCAACATCAAGTCGTCTACTACAGGAGAATCGGCCAGAAAACTCTCTTTACTCAACCTCCAGCCAAGAGTAAGTGAAGGTGAAAAAGCATTCCGATGACCCGGAGCCAGTTTAGCCGAATGTATAACAGCCGAACCAAAATCGGCATAATACCTGCTCATATAGTTATAACCCAATTGTAGAGCCAGATTGGCATTGCTGATCCTATGGTATTCACCCGATATAGTTTGTTGATAACCGGAGGCAATCAACATACCCGAAACATGGTGAACATTATTGAACGTATTCTCATAATTGAATTGTCCGGAGAATGCAATAGTTTGCGTATCGGCACTTCCACCTACGTTCTGTGTACCTGGCTTTTTATCATTATTATACTGTGTTAAAGATACAATGGCATCTTTTCCACCATAGTTCGACCACGTAGGGGCATACACCGAGTAGGTATTATCGAATGATGTGATATAGGCGGTGGCGTAATCAACGGCAAACTTTGTCTGGAATGAGAGCCCTTTCAATGTTTTGTTTAAATCAATATCCACGCCTGCATCGAACTGGAAGTGCCGGCTGGTATACTTGCTGCTACCGGCAGCATAATAATCGGCAATGATATTGGTTTGATCGCTGTTGGTACCAGCCAGAAAGTATTTCCCATCGATAATATTGTTGGTATTACCTAGCATTTCCAAGGAGGCCAATGCATTCTGATCAAGATATTCCAATGGTATCAGTGGCGATACGCGGTTAGGACGGAGCGTTGCTGCTGCCTGCCAGTAATTTCCTTTCGCACCTTTCGCATTGTAGAATGTAGCGTTAGCATTCACGTAAGCGCTGATAAAACTGTTTATCATCATGTCCACGTTACCACGCACATTCAAGCGATCTATGTTGTTTTTCTTTGCTTCACCAAACTTGAAGAAGTCACCCTCGCGATAATAACCGATGTTGCTATAGAACTTAGCACGCCGGCCACCACCTGTGATTTCTGCTGTTACGTCCGAGTGATTAAACGTTTTTCTCAGGTATTGGGAAGAATAGAGATCTAAATCTGGATAGCGATAAGGATTCGTCCCTGAAGCGTGATTATAAATATCTGTTTCGCTGTATTGCAATCCCATACCGTCGTTAAGGCGGGCTTCATTGTAGAGTGTCATATATTCCGCTGAGCCCAGATACTCGGGATAACTCTTGGCTACATGAAAACCTGTATTACCACGCACACTGACGTTAATTCCTTCATCTTTACCTCTCTTAGTTGTAATATAGATGGCTCCTTTAGCTGCCCGGCTTCCATAAAGCACAACAGCTTGCGCGCCTTTCAGAAAAGTAATTTGTTCTATCTCGGTTGGAACCACGTTGTTGCGTGGAACACCATCCACTAATATCATGTATCCGCCATTGGCAGTATCCATGCCCCATAGTGTAGCACCATTCCAGCCACCGATATAACCTTCCATATTGTCAAGAACATATGTGCTATAATTCTTCTTGGTGAGTTCTTCCACATTAACCACGGAAACACCTCCCAATAGGTCATTCTGTGCCACCTTTCGGTAAGCTACCTGTACCTGTGGTTCCTTTTCTATGCTCAGTGAGTCCGTTTCATTTTCAGCAACTATCTGCGCATTCATCGTAAAGGATGAGAGGGCAAACATGGTGCATAAAATGAATTTAGTTTGTATATATTTCATTGTTTATTCCTTTATAATTATACATTCGTTTACTCCACTCGGATTACCAACCCGGATTTTGTCCAAACTCAGGATATAGATATACATCATTGTCGGGCAATGGGAACCAATAATGTTTCGGCCCCAGTACGCGGGTTAGGATAACCTCTTCACGGAAGTTAGCCACCCGGGCATTGCGCGGATCATTGGTTTTGAAGAAGTCATCATTTTCCACACGGTCAAACTCCTGTGAGGTTTTTGTTGTATAAGGAGCTTCTGTCAGAAGCAACCAGCGTTGCAAGTCGCTGAAACGGAAACCTTCAAAACAGAGCTCCACTGCACGTTCCCTGCGAATTTCGTCCATAAATTTCTTAGGGTCGGCAACATAAGAAGCCGCAACATGTCCGGCACCTACACGGTCGCGGATCGTATTGATGGCCTCTTCTGCTGTTTTGCCGAAGTTAGACGATTTGCCGCTAGCTCCACCCAATACAGCACATGCTTCTGCATACATCAGGTAAATATCGGCCAGGCGCATATATGGCAGGTAACTGTGGAAGTTTCCTCCCCATGCATAAGTCTGGTCAGATTCATTACAGGTATGAGGTACCAGTTTCTGAATGAAATAACCTGTACGGCTGGCATTGGCTACTGAACGCATTATACCACCTGAATAAAGACTGCAATAGCGTAGGTGTTCTTTACCTTCCAATGAACCATTCACATACTTAAATCCATCGAAAACAATGTCATGATAGAAGCGGGGATCGCGACCTTTGAACGGATATTCTTTATCAAAACCAGAAGCCGGATCATCAAGAGGCAATCCATTGGCCATACCATATTCATTTACGTAATTGGCAGTTGGCTGATGAATCACATTATCATGTGACACTATGTTACCCACTTTGGGGCCGAATACTTTCGATGTATTCCAGTTACTGGAGTTAGCGTCCGGAGAAGGACCGCGAAAAATAGCTTCTGTAGAACCCGGTTGCAGCCAGTTCTGACGTGTAGTGTAGAAAATATCCGAATAACTGGTAGATATTCCGGGTGTTTTCTCATGGTTATAAATATCACTATAGTCGAAGTCAACCAGTGCATACTGTGTCTGACCGCTTTCTACCAGATTTAATAATTCACCAAAAGCTTCGGCAGCTTTCTGCGCATATGCATCGTCATAATTATAGGTCTGAGCACCGCCGAGCTGAGCACCGTTCTTCATCAGCGGACTGGCTGCCCACAGGTAGTTCTTACCTAAATAACCCAATGCTGCGATTTTAGTAATGCGTAATTGATTCTTACCTTGTGTATTTTTGCCTACATTGGTATCATCCCAATTTATCGGTAACAGGTCAGCTGCCTTACGGAAATCGGCTGCGGCTTTATCGGCACATTCCTGATAGCTCAGACGTGGTAATGAAAGCGAACCGCTACCATCCAGTACTTCATCTACATACGGTAAGCCACCGAAGTATGACATCAATTCAAAATGCCACCAAGCCCGGAAAAAGTACAATTGTCCGGCAATCATATTTTTTTCTTCTTGTGTACCTACCAGTTTATCCAAATTAGCAAGTCCATCATTTGCTTTGCGAATGCAATACCAGGAGTGTGGCCACAACGAATGGTTATGCGCCGACTGACTTGTAGAACTACTTCCGTCTTTATACAACCAATTTCCAGTGCTTTGCCATGCGCGGAAGTTTCCAAGGTCGGCCTGATGAGTCATACGGCTATCAGCTTCTGGATTGAAGATTTCATCATCCCCCCAGTTCCATGAAGGACACCAGTTACATTTTTCTTTATCGGGTATGCAGTTATAGATTTCCTCAATAAAGCCTTGGAAATTTACAAAGGTCTTGAAAGCATCTTCACTGGATACATTCGATGCGGGCTCTTTATCCAAATAGTCTTCGCAGGAAGCCAGAGATGCCCCCAGTATCAGGAATAATAGGCTGCTCCACAAAAAAGTATGATATATTCTTTTCATTAGTTCCTATTTTATAATGTGAATTTAATACCAAAATTATAACGCTTCACGGTAGGATAGGCACCTAAGAAACCAGCTCCCGATAAGTTAGCCTCACGATCGTCGGGCATACGGGTCCAGATCCAGAGGTTATTGCCATTAGCGTATATCTTCAGATTGCTCATACCAAGCGTTTTAATCCAACCGCTTGTAAAAGTGTATGCCACTTCAACGTTCTTCAAACGTATGTAAGATCCATCATACAGGTGCTGTGTACTATTGTTATAACTCGGAGTAGAGCCCCAGCGAGGTACTACCACATCTGCGTTTGGAGTTTCTTTCGACCACCATGTTCCCGTATCATACACTGTATTGAGTTTACTGCCGAAACTGGTTAACTGTACATCGCGCGTCACATTGTTAACACCATAGAACTGGGCAAATGCACTGAATCCTTTCCATTCGAAACCAATTGTAGCATTGTAGGTATTCTGTGGAGTACCCGAATAGCCATAAGGTACCTGGTCTTTATTATCGATTACACCGTCGCCGTTGTAGTCAATAGTCAGATAATCGCCTGGCAATTTATGGGCATCATTGGAGTCGTGTTTCGTGCTGCCATAAAGTTGATCGTACGTATTTATATATCCACCATCAATATACGAGTGATATTGTCCGATGCTGTATCCGGCTGCCTTTTGATAGGCAGGGCGCAGAGCCTGATCGTCTTTCACCAATATCTTATTCTTAGCATGCGTCATATTGAAATTACCCCAAAGGCGCAAGTTTTTGTTGATATTTTTACTCACACGTAATTCCAGTTCATAACCGTTGGTACGTACTTTACCTGTATTGACAGTAGAAGGCAGGATACCCAAATAAGAAGGAACAGAGCGGTCATTCCCCCAAACAAGTATATCATTGCGTTTATCGCGGAAGATTTCCACACTACCGGCAAACAGTCCGTCAAGGAAAGAGTAATCGATACCAAGGTTAACCTTCTTTACCGTTTCCCACTTTACATCAATATTACCCAAAGCGACTTCTCTGTACCAGCTATATGGGCTTTCTCCTTGATTGAGGTCCATCTTGGTTTTACCACCGTAAGCCCACTGGTTCATATAGAGCCAGCGACGTGCCGAGTCAAATTTATCTCCTCCCAGGTTGTCATCACCAATTTCACCGTAAGAAGCCCTGATTTTCAATATATCAAGGAACTTTATCGACTTCATAAACTTTTCTTCGCTAATCATCCAGCCAATAGCGCCCGAGTTGAAGAAAGCAAAGCGGTTTTCTTTACTGAACTTGTCCGAACCGTTGTATGCGCCATTGTACTCTACAAAGTATTTGTCAGCGTAGTTGTAAGTAGCACGGAAAGCCCAGTCTTCGCGATAAATAGGCATTACACTACCTCTTGCTTCTTCCTGTCTACTGAATACACCCATAGCTGTTATACCATGCTTGCCGAAATCCCGTGCCCAATTCAATTGTAACTGATAGTAAAGGTTACGTACCGTTGCATTGTTATTTACGTTACCGCCGGAAGTACTCCAATTGACCCCTTCCATCCAGTCGAACTTGTTATTGGAATCATAATCATGTTTATAGTACACAATACCAGTTTCGGGATCAATCCATTTATACTGTGCATCATTGTTCATATCATTAATACCGCGTTCAAATTCCACAAATGTATTGTCCCAGGAGATGGTACCTCTGGCCGATAAGCCTTTGGTGATAAATTTCAAGTCCTGTTCCAATGTAAAGTCGGTATTGATTTGGGTAGTAGTAGTTTGCATTGTTCCACCTAGTGTTACCTGCGCTGCTGAGTTTGTTACGTTCGAGATATTAGGATAATATCCCCATGAACCGTCCGAATATTGAGGAAGGAACACATCAGGAGCAATATTGTAAGCACCTGACCATTGCTGTGCTACGGCCCATGTTGAATTATCGGTCTGTCCCCAAGGGGTTTTCTTTATACCGTTCGATCCGGCCAAATTCACCTTGAGCAGTGTGGTTTTTGTAATCTGAAAATCGAGGTTGGCACGTACATTGATACGGTCGAACCCATAACCTGCATTATAGTTACGGCCATTATTCATAACACGATAAAGATCGCCTTCATGTACATAATCTGCCGAAGCAAAGTATTTCACAAATTTAATACCACCCGATACATTAATATTCGCATTATATGACATAGCAGCGTCTTTGAACAGCACATCTTGCCAGTCTACATTTGGGTAACGTTCACGTTGTTCCTGAGCAGTCTGATTGCGGTAGTTTTCAATGAAAGACTGCGGACGTATATATGACCAAGAATCAGGAGTCAATGCCAACTCATGCTCAATAGCTTTGTTACGTGCCATCAAAGCATCATATGAATCCATCTTATTAGGCAGTTTAGAAGGCGACTTCAGTGTTGCATTAAAACCAATGTCAATCTTTGCACTACCTTCCTGACCGCGTTTTGTGGTGATAAGAATCACACCGTTTGCTCCTTTTACTCCGTAAACAGCGGTGGCTGACGCATCCTTTAATACGGAAAGAGATTGTACGGAGCTGATATCTACCGAGCTCATCGGGCGTTCGATACCGTCGACCAATACCAGTGGATCGCTGTTGTTCCACGAACTAGCTCCGCGAATTACGATTTTTGGCTCCTCTTCGCCCGGCATACCGGTACTCTGTGTGGTGATTACACCTGGCAGGTTGCCTGTCAAAGCGGCTCCGATATCAGAAATACCTGCAGCACGCTCCAATACTTTGCCGGTGGTTTGTGTAATAGCACCTACCACACTGACTTTCTTTTGTTGACCATAACCTACTACCACCACTTCGGTAAGTTGTACGTTATCATCTTTCAATGTTATTTTTATATTACTTCTATTTACAATGTTAACCTCCTGTGAAGTCATCCCGATAAAAGAGACTGTAATTGCTTGTACACCACTGGAAACATTTAATGTAAATCGTCCATCCATATTTGTGGTTGTGCCTTCCGAGGTTCTACCTTTGGCAACAATAGTAGCTCCAATAACCGGTTCATCTTGTTCGTCAACTACCACCCCTGTAATCGTACGCGTATTTTGCGCATAAAGTGAAGAACTGCAGAAGATGATCAATAAGAGCCATGCTCTTATCCATATTCCTTTCAGCCGGCTACTTTCGCGCTGACTGCAAAGGCTTGATAGGATTTTGTTGATTTTTCTTTTCATTATATGGCTTAATTAAACTGATTTGAATTCATTCTATTTTCAATATGCTGTAAAATCAGCACGGTTGTTTAACTAATTGCTCAGTTAGCCATCATCATTTAATGTTATCATACGTACTTAATTTAAGAGTTAATTTTTCTTTGTTGCATATAAACCTATAGTAGTACCGGTAAATCCACCAGCTTGTGCGGTCGACAGGTATCCGGCGTCGATGTTTCCACAGAGCATTTTCCACTTATCATCTTCTGTTGCATAGTAGAAATCAAAATACAAGCCATTTGAAATAACTTTTAGCATTACAGGCTCTTTCTTATCAGAGATGGTCTCTTTGGCAAAACTCTCGCTACCCGTAGCGCTATTTTTTTCGAGACTGACGGTTCTCTGCTCTTTTGAATCATTAATAGATAAGAAATATTGATGGGCATCATCTTTATATAATAGTATACCTGCCTGATCTTTTTCATCGGCCGGATCGAAATACATTTTCGTAACACACTCGAACTTATGGTGTTGTATACGGCGTGCTACAAATGCCGGAGTTTTCTTTTCGCTAGCCTGAATATTTGTACATTTAAGGGTAAGGTATCCTGCATTTTCTGTCAGTGAGTACAAATCTGTTGCCGGAGCTCTTAGTGTTATCCATTCTATTCCTAGTTTAGAAGCGTTAAAGTGGTCATTTCGTTCAAAGTTTCCAAAAGTAGTATTGGCTTCTCGTGTTACACCTTGCCTACTCAAGATCATAGGAATTAAATCATCACCCTGGGTCATGTAGGGGAATCCATCTTCACTCCATTTTACGGGCATCATAAAGGTTTCCCGGCCAAGGTTTTCAAATTGATTATTTATAGGACGGCATGCCAGGAACACAGCCCACCAATCGCCTTCTTTAGTCTGTATCAGGTCGGCATGTCCGGCACAAGTAATAGGATTAGAACGATTCGCCGATAAATGTCTCTGAGTAAGAATAGGGTTCTTATCCCACGGGGTAAAATCGCCCATCGGGCTGTTCCCAGAAAAGATTACTTCACAATGTGCGGAACCTGTACCACCTTCTGCTGCCATCAGAAAGTATTTGCCATTAATTTTGTACATATGCGGGCCTTCAATCCAGATGGGTTTCTCAGCCAGGTTTACACCTCCGTTAACAAGCATTTTCCAATCACCGATTGTTCTATAGGCAACAGGGTCGAATTCACGGATCCGGATGGAGCGATGCCCTTCGTACAACTCTTTACCATCCATGCCGTCGTTATTAATTATGTACGCGCGACCATCTTCATCGAAGAAGAAAGATGGATCTATACCTCCAACCTCCGGCAAATAAATGGGGTCGGACCAACTTCCAAATGGGTCTTGTGTTTTAACAAAGAAGTTGCCGGCACCTACATTGGTGGTTATCATATAATATGTTTTGTTGTGTGGGTTGTAGCTGATGGCAGGGGCAAATATACCGCCACTGGTTGCCTGTCCTTGAAGATTAACTAACTGTGAAGGGCGGTCGAGTACATGGCCAACTTGTGTCCAATTTACCAAATCCTTACTATGGAATAAAGGAACACCGGGATAGTATACAAATGTAGATGTAACCAGAAAATAGTCTTTGCCATTGGTACAAATACTCGGGTCGGAATACCATCCGGGAAGAATAGGATTATAAAAGGAACTTTCGTCAGGAAGTGGATTTTCTTTATAATAATCTTCCTCTCCTTTGTAATTAAAATAATCAAAGGCAGCGACCGACTTTCCACTTAAAACCGGGAAGGTGGTCTCCTTATCTTTCCCCTTTTCTTTTGCCTCATTTGAGTAGGAACAATTACTAAATAATCCTATAAATAGTAGCAACAGGGATAGTAAATAAGAAATAGTTCTTTTTTTCATTGATGTTTCGTATTTAAATAATTCCTATTGATTTCTCAGACGGTTATGAATACGAAACTCTAGCTAAATCTTATTGGAGAATCAAAAGATTAGATAGGTCTTATTCGTGTAATTCATAATACGGCTCGTTTTTTCATCCGTCTTTTGCAACAGCAAATATATTTAAGTCTTATTCCTTATTATCTAAATTGGGTTACAGGTATTTTGGTGTATATTACATATTTGATATACACTGTTACATTTCTATCTTCTCACATTACATGTTACCAATGTAAATGTCTGATAATATGACAATAACAGTCTGATATGCTATTTGCAATCTCCGGGTTGTAAGATAATGTAAATAGTCTATTTTTCGGCATATTAAAGTATTAATTTTATTTTTTCTGTTACAGGATATTTTACTATCAGACTCATGTTTTCAGGCCATATTTCTGAGTATGTAACAAACAGGCAACTTTATGTAACTATAGCCGCAGGGATCATAACAAATCACACGATACTTCTTTACAAACTTACGGAACTGAGTATTCCACATCCGATAGTTCGGGAACTACTTGATTTTACTAAAACCGGATGATTTTTTAGAAAAAGAAAGGAGTCCAAAAAGTCGCCTGTCATTGCGGACTTGATCCGCAATCTCTTCTTCTATAGCTTACAAAGGAGATCTCGGGTCAGGCCCAGGATGACAAGTATACTTTTGGGGCACTCTCCTCCTTTTGTAAATATTTCCCCGTCCGTATGTGAAACGATCGGGGAGCGCATTAGAATTAATTCCCGGGTGCTTCCCGATTGATTCTTGTCCGCTTCCCGATCAATCGTCATATACCAGCGGATACAGTCCGCAAGCGCTCCCCGATAAATCCGTCTCCTTACAAGGATTCATCCGTGTGCTTAAAAGAATTAATCGGCGACCGCTTTAGAATTGATTCCCAAGCGGTCGCCGATTTTCTTACAATTACATCATACAAAAAGAGAGACTGTTCGACTTATATTTATTTCATAAATGCACAAAGCATCTTCCGGCAAATAGTACAAAAAAAATAGAGACGCAAAGCTTGCGTCTCTATATATAATCAGCTTATTTACAGCTTAAGCTAGTCCGTATTAAGCACCAAAGTCGTCAAACATCAACATATTACGTGGTACACCCAGATCATAAAGCATGTTTTCTACAGCTTTAGCCATCGGACCGGGACCACACATGTAATATTCAATATCTTCAGGAGCATCGTGATCTTTCAGATAATTGTTCAGGATTACATTGTGGATAAATCCAACAGGACCAGTCCAGTTATCTTCAGGCAACGGTTCGCTCAATGCAATATGGAAAGAGAAATTCGGGAACTCTTTTTCCAGCTCACGGAAGTCTTGTTCGTAGAATATTTCGTTCTTAGAACGCGCACCATACCAGTAAGATATCTTACGATCAGTTATCTTCAATGTTTTAAGCAGGTGAAGAATATGAGAACGCAGAGGAGCCATACCGGCACCACCACCCACATATAGCATTTCACGACTGGAATCCAATATAGGATGGAATTCTCCGAACGGACCGGATACCATCACCTTATCACCCGGTTTGAGAGAGAAGATATAGGAGGAACAGATTCCCGGAGGAACTTTCATAAATCCTCCTGTAGCACGGTCAAACGGAGGCGTTGCGATACGTACATTCAGCATCACTATGTCTCCTTCAGCAGGATAGTTGGCCATAGAGTAAGCACGCATTGTTTCTTCTGTATTCTTATGAGCGAGATCCCACATTTTGAATTTGTCCCAATCGCCACGGAAACGGTCTTCTACATCGAAATCCGCAAACTTAATATCGTACTTGGGCACATCGATCTGGATATATCCTCCGGAAACGAAGTTCAGGTGTTCTCCCTTAGGTAAGCGTACTACAAATTCCTTGATGAAAGTTGCTACATTTCTATTGGAAACTACTTCACACTCCCACTTCTTAACACCAAGAACTGATTCGGGAACTTTAATTTCCATATCTCCTTTTACCTTCACCTGGCAACCCAGTCTCCAATTAGCCTGTTGCTCTTTACGGGTGAAGTGTACTTTCTCTGTCGGCAATATCTCGCCTCCGCCTGAAAGCACCTGACAACGGCACTGCGCACAAGAACCACCTCCACCGCAAGCGGAAGGAAGGAAAATTTTATTGTCAGCTAATGTTGATAATAAGTTGGAACCCGTTTGCACTTCCATCTCTTTCTCTCCGTTCAGTACCAGTTTTACATTACCAGACGGAGAAAGATAACCTTTGGCAACGAGCAATATAATTACGAGAAGTAAGATTATCGCAAGGAAAACTCCTATACTCGCTAATATTAATGACATCATTGTATTTTAGTATTTAAAGAGTTTTATATATTTAATCCGGAGAAACACATAAAGGCCATCGCCATCAACCCTACCGTAATAAAGGTTATACCTAATCCTTTCAGAGGACCCGGTACATTGGAATAAGCCATCTTTTCACGAATAGCAGCCAATCCTACGATCGCAAGTAACCAACCGATACCGGAGCCGAGAGCATATGTAGTAGCCATTCCGACATTTACAAAGTTGCGTTGCTGCATAAATAAAGAGGCTCCCATGATAGCACAGTTAACCGCGATAAGCGGAAGGAATATACCCAGAGATGCATATAAAGACGGACTAAACCTCTCTACCACCATTTCAACCAACTGTACAATAGCAGCAATCACAGCTATAAAAAGTATAAAACTCAAAAAGCTAAGATCTACACCCTGAATCAAAACATCAGGTTTCAATACATAATTCTCAAGCAAATAGTTTACAGGCACAGTAACCAATAAAACAAATATTACTGCTATACCCAATCCCATTGCCGTTTTCACATTCTTGGATACCGCAAGATAAGAACACATCCCCAAGAAGTATGCGAAAATCATATTGTCGACAAATATCGACCTTACAAATAAACTTAAATATTCTGCCATTTCTTTATACTCTTAAGGATTAGTTATTACTTTTTTCTTGAAGTTCTTTGCTGCGTGCTCTTTGCGCCCATATAATACAAGCACAAATAATTAATGCCATAGGAGGCATAAGCATCAAACCATTATTCAAGTATCCCATTTCATAGAAAGATTCAGGAATTATCTGGAAACCAAGTAATGCACCCGAACCTAATAATTCACGGAAAAATCCGACAACGATCAGGATAATTGCATATCCGATACCATTACCGAGCCCATCCAGGAATGATTCCCAAGGACCATTTGCCATCGCAAATGCTTCAAGGCGTCCCATCAGGATACAGTTGGTTATAATCAATCCGACGTATACTGAAAGCTGAACACTTACATCATATGCAAATGCCTTTAAAACCTCACTTACTACAGTTACTAATGCTGCCACTACCACTAATTGCACAATAATACGTATCCGATTAGGTATCGTATTACGGAGCAGTGAAATGATCACATTCGCAAAAGCCACGATTACTGTTACGGAAAGTCCCATCACAATAGCCGGTTCTAACTTAGCGGTTACAGCAAGGGCAGAACATATACCTAACACTTGTACCGTTACCGGGTTATTTATATTAATCGGGCCAGAGAAGACTTCTTTATTCTTCTTTGAAAACAATTGACTCATATTCTGTTCCCTCCTTATTATTTAGTTAAAAAAGCATTATACATCTGAAGGCAGTCCTTAAGCATATTCTCAACGGCCACAGAGGTGATCGTACCACCCGAAATTCCGTCTACATAATCCTGTCCTTGCACACTCTTACCCGGTTTAACAACCGCGATAGAGACAAGTTGCCCGTTTTGCATAATGTGTTTACCTTCAAACGGCGCCTGAAATTTTTCCGTTGCAATTTCAGCTCCAAGTCCCGGTGTTTCTCCCTGATGCGAAAAGAATGTTCCATATACGGTATTCTTATCATCATTCAAAGCGACATAACCCCAGATAGGTCCCCAAAGACCACTTCCACGAAGAGGTATAATGTATTTAGTTGCCCCATTTACATCAGCAACATAAACAGGTAGTTCACGCTCAGAAGGATCTCTTGCTATTTCTCTTACGATATCAATATCAAATCCTCCGCTTTCTTTAATTGTTCCTCCATTGGAGTTAACAATAATATCCTGCTTCACATAATTATTATATAAAGCTGCTGCATCTTCTCCCTGAGTGGATACATTCAATGCACTTAATATCTGCTTCATCTTATCAAGCCTCACATTCTCATCCTGTTTACCTCTTAAGGAAGAAGATACGAAAGCCAGTAAGAATGCTACGATAACAACCATTACCGAAGCATAAATGATAGTATAAGCATTACTATTTGTATTCATGATTTTTTTCGGTTTTAATTGTTAGTAGTAGGTTTAACGGCACGTTTCTCACGCTGTTTAATATTACTTTGTACCACATAATAATCAATTAATGGTGCAAAAATGTTCATCAATAATATAGCAAGCATCATGCCTTCAGGATATCCCGGGTTAAGTACACGGATCACGATAGCCATTACACCAATCAGAAATCCGAATATATATTTACCGGTTTCAGTACGCGCTGAAGTCACAGGGTCAGTAGCCATAAATACGGCACCAAAACAGAAACCTCCTAAGATCAGGTGCTCATACCAAGGCATATGTGCCATAGGATTATTTGCCGGACCAAAATAGTTGAAAATTAATCCCATAAATGCACCGCCGACAAAAACAGACAACATGCTTTTCCAGCTTGCTACACCTGTTACCAATAAAAGAATGGCTCCAAGCATAATTGCAATTACACTAGTCTCTCCTATTGATCCGGGAATAAGTCCTAAAATCATATCCCAAAGAGAAAGAGGTTCGCCAATTACATTTACAATCGTAGGATCAGTGGTTAATGCTGTAGCTGTTTGTCCAAGTGGAGTAGCTCCGGTGAATGAATCAACTACAGGGCCGCCACCGTATCCAAACACGCTGTCTGTTCCTACCCAAACCGTATCACCTGACATTTTTGTAGGATATGCGAAGAATAAGAATGCACGGGCAACCAAAGCTACATTAAATACATTCATACCGGTTCCGCCAAATACCTCTTTAGCAAAAATAACGGCAAATGCTGTTGCAACAGCCAGTATCCATAGCGGACAATCTACAGGAACGATCATTGGTATCAATATACCGGAAACAAGAAAACCTTCGTGTATCTCCTCTCCTTTCCATTGCGCTACAACGAATTCGATACCGAGACCTACTATATAAGATACTATAATCTTAGGCAATACGGCTAACAGTCCATAAAAGAACATTTGCCAGAAACCGGCATCAACACCAGTAGCAAGAAAATGCTGATAGCCCACGTTATACATTCCGAATAACAATGCCGGAACCAACGCAATAACAACAATCGACATGATTCTTTTGCTATCAATAGAATCGTGGATATGTGTTCCTAACTTTTTCGAGGTAGTATTAGGTACGAACAAGAATGTTTCGAAACCATCAAACACTGACCGAAACGCCTGGAACTTGCCACCCTTTTCAAAGTTTGGCTTTATCTTGTCGAGATAATTTCTTAACGCTTTCAATGTTATTTATTATTATATGTTTGTACAATCAGATTAACTCATTTCTTCACGCAACATATCGAGTCCTTCACGAACGATACGTTGCAATTCCAGCTTGGAAGAATCTACAAATTCGCATAAAGCAAAATCTTCCGGGGCCACCTCATAGATACCGAGAGCTTCCATACGGTCAATGTCTCCGGCAATGATTGCCTTGATAAGATATTCCGGATATATATCCATAGGTAATACCTTATCATATTCGTTGGACATGATCATGTGACGCTCACCACCTTTAAGGCGTGCATCGAGTACATATTCTTTTTTACTTCCCATCAGCCAGCTTAAATAAGAACGGTTCATACTGAACTGATTGAAACGAGGCATAATGAAACCTAAAAATTCGTGTGTTTCATCTCCTTCGGGAATTACTGTTATTTCGGTAGAGAATGCACCTAAATATTCTTTTGGAGAAACTTTCTTACCCGTCAGAACATTTCCGCTGATATAACGAAGGTCACGAGTGGTATCAACTCTTCCTTCCAGCAAATTAGCCAAGGAAGAACCTATCTTCATTTTGCAATATGCAGGTTTCTTTACTTCCGATCCGGCAAATGCAATAGTACGTGTGAAGTCAATATGACCATTATTGAATAAACGGCCAATAAATATAACATTTTCCGGTGCTATAGTCCATACAATCTCTCCTTTGCTGATCGGACTTATATGATTTATCTGTATTCCGACATTCCCTGCAGGATGTGGACCTTCAAATACATTAATTTCTACATTTTTTGCTTGTATCAATGCAGGAGAAGTTTGACAGACACATACTCCAAGATGTGTTTTAGCAATTCTGGCTAAAGCATCCAGGCCGGTCTGGAAATCCTTTTCCTGACCTTTCAGAACAAACTCAAAGTCAGGAGCCAACGGCTGAGAATCAAAAGCAGATACGAAAATTGCCTTCGGAGTAGTTTGAGGATCAGCTACCACATCATAAGGGCGTTGCTTGATAAAAGCAAACAAACCAGACTCAAGAAGTGTTTCCTTCACCTGTTCGGCAGAAAGTGCCGAAACCGGTTTAGTATCAAACTTTACACATTCTTGTTGACTTGAAGCTTTTACATGGATAGCGAGCACTTTTCGTCTTTCACCACGTTCTACGCTTGTCACTACTCCGCTTACAGGAGAGACAAATTTAACTTCCGGGTGATTTTTATCAATAAATAGTGCTTCCCCAGCCATGACAGTCTGCTGCTCTTTCACTACGACCTTAGGGGTGACGCCATGAAAATCATCAGGCACTAACGCGTAATCGTCAGATTCTTTCACGTCAAAAAGCTCCGCAATGGGCTTACCTTTTAGATTGATGTCTAAGCCTTTACGTAATTTTATCACATTTGCCATGTTGATTATAAATAAGGGTTATCTAATTTAAAGCGCAAAAGTACATAAAAATAATGTTGATACAAAGCATTACGGAAAAAAATCTTTAATTGTTTTTTACTGATTGATAACCAGTTTCTTTCATTCAAAAACGAGATGTATATATTTATACTATCCGGCTATAACGCATGGTGAGAAAGTCCTTGCATTTACCCCTAAACAGACTCTCCCGAATTTAATTTTCCCTATCAACTATAATCAAAAGCTACCTGATATACATATCCGCATTTTTCTGATTCAAAGCAAAATAAATTTGCAATTAGTATTATCTTTGTAAAATCTAATCGATAAGAGCAATGCAAGAAAGACATTCTAACAGACAGATATATTTCGAAGAATTAGCACATACAAGTAAGAAGTATTTTTTACCTTATATCCAAAAATACCTTTCTATTGGAGAAGATACTAAAATATTGGAAATAGGTTGTGGTGACGGAGGCAACTTACTACCATTTGCAGAGATGGGTTGTGATGTGACAGGAGTAGATATAGCTGAATCCCGGATATCACAGGCTAAAATTTATTTTGAAGAGAGAAATACTCCGGCAAAACTCATTGCTTCCGATATCTTCAAATTGAAAGATTTGCAACAACAGTTTGATTTAATACTTATTCATGATGTTATTGAACATATCAACAACAAAGAAACTTTCTTACAGGACATAAAACGTTATCTCAAAAACGGAGGCATGATATTTATGGGATTTCCGGCCTGGCAAATGCCTTTTGGCGGGCATCAACAAATATGCCGGAGTAAATTGGCATCGCATTGGCCTTTCTTACACCTGCTTCCAAATCCGGTATACCGGTATATATTAAAGTCGCTTAAAGAAAACGATGCTTGCATAAGAGAACTCATGGATATCAAAAGCTGTAAAACCACAATCGAAATGTTTGAAAAGCTGATGAGGAAATGCAAATACGAAATTGTAGACAGAACTTTATATTTTATAAATCCGCATTATGAAACTAAGTTTAATCTGAAACCACGCCGCTTATATTCTTTTATCGGCGCTACACCTTATATCCGAAATTTCTTTTGTACAAGTACTTTCTATATGATTAAACCGGATTGAATATAATTCAATCATAAGTTATTGTTTTGAGGATATAAAAATAAAGCTAAATTTGCAAGGAAAATAAAATCAGATACTAATGAAGGTTCTTTACTATATATATCAGGTTTGTATTGCATTACCCATTTTCTTAGTACTGACCATACTTACGGCATTGGTTACCATATTAGGCTCTTTTATCGGCAGCGCTCATTTCTGGGGCTACTATCCGGGTAAAATATGGTCTCAGCTTACATGCTACATACTGCTGATTCCCGTAAAAGTAAAAGGCCGTAAGTATATAAATAAAAAAACTTCATATGTATTTGTAGCCAACCATCAAGGAGCTTTCGATATATTCTTGATATATGGTTTTCTGGGACGGAACTTTAAGTGGATGATGAAGAAAAGCTTGCGGAAATTGCCTTTTGTCGGTAAGGCCTGCGAAGCAGCCGGCCATATCTTTGTAGACCGGGGCGGACCCAAACAGGTACTCAAAACAATTCAGCAGGCACGCACTACATTGACAGACGGTACTTCTCTGGTCGTATTCCCGGAAGGGGCAAGAACTTTTGTAGGAAATATGGGATATTTCAAAAAAGGAGCTTTTCAACTGGCAGACGATCTGCAACTTGCTGTAGTTCCTTTAACGATAGACGGTTCTTTTGAAATACTGCCACGCACCGGAAAATGGATAAAACGCCACCGTATGATATTAACCATACACCCGCCAATTCCTCCCAAAGGAAAAGGTATAGAGAATATAAGAGAAACGATGAATGAGGCTTACGCTGCTATTCAAAGTGCTCTGCCTGAAAAATATAAGGGTATGGTGAAAAATGCAGATCAGGAAGTTCCCTAAAGCAGTTTGAAGGCTGCTTTACCTCTCTTTGTATTTGATACCGGGCGTATTGTCCACCCGGATTAAAACAGACAAAACAAGCTTAACCTGATAGCTTAAATCTCTTGCTTCTTTTTATACTGCCGCAAGGACAGTAATCCCAAAACAAACAAAAGAATACCGCCAACTACCATTCCCATAAAATTATATCTAAGGGCAAGTGTTACTACCAATCCGGCTATAATCAATATCGGACCGAGAAAAAGGAGGATAGTACTCCATACTTTAAATGAAATTCCTTTATCCATAACTTTTGCATTTATTAAAATGTACAATAATGAGACCTTACGTCAGATCTTTATAAAGAGAGAGTGGAATGAAGTCAAAGCAAGATAATAAAGGAGAAAAAGATTGAGATTAATGCCTTTCGTTCATTCTTTTTTCATATTCCTTCACACGAACCAGATAATCTTTTACCAGATAATTATTCTTAAAAGATTCGGGAGCATCCTTAAATATTTCTTCCATCACCGGAGGCATTACCGGATAAGGATTATTGAACATTACAAATATTCCGGGGCCTAATACATTTTCGTAATTAGCCATAATGAAGCTTTTAACCAGCTCATTCATTTCTTCATTCAGGCTTTCTTCTTCCTGGCGAAGTTTATGCTGTATCTCGTCCACATTAGCACCATCCATGATGAGCTGTGCTTCACGTCGCTCAAGTTCATCAGCACGTTCGTCGAGTGAATTCTTTTTGCTGAAAAATTCATAAAGCCTGTCGTTAAGTGGAGTCCCGTTAGCAAGGATGTTTGCATTATCAATCCGGATATTGATATTTCCTTTTTCAAGTATTAATGGCATAATGCTCATATCATCCATATAAAGCATTACCATCACTGAAGAATCCAGCTTTCCTTTCATAGTAAACAGACCATGAACTACCTCAGCAGAATCAACCGAAGTCATTTGCCCGTCATTAAAAATCTTCAGGAACAGTTTCTTTCCATCCAATCTGGCTAAAGAAGACTCACCGTTTATCTTATATTTGGCTGTACATGATGTCAACACCATCAAAAAAGAAAATGCAAGAAATAGTTTATTCATACATCTCTACCTAAAATCAGTCGTCATATCAATTACTAACAACACAAAGGTACAATCTATAATCAACTATGAGAAACATTTTATCAATATTTAAAAATTTGTGATACTCTTTTAGGGTAGTTTCCATATATTTTCTATACTCTTGTATCTATCCGGTTGAAGTATTTTAATTAAAAATACATTTTGTATCAGTAATTGCATTTCTATCCAAACCCGTGAAAATAAAAGCTGCTACAATACATAATAAATATTAGAGCCTGTTTAAATTTTGCTTGTTCGTTTATTCAGGCTTATTTTTAGACTGATTGGTTTCTTTTTGAAGCGATGGTAGCGGGCTATCGGAGCTAAAAAAAGGAGACAAGCAGGCAAAAAGAAGCCTGAATAAACAACAAAAGCAACTTATATAAGATTTTCTGTGGAAAATTTAAACAGGCTCTTACTTTACGCTATCATTTTGTACGCTTTCACTATGAAAACTCTTATCTTTGCACCACTTATACAATAATTTAATTTATAAAAGTAATAATTTAATGAAGAACCTAAAACTTATACTTTCAGCTATTTGTATGCTGCTCTTCATCCCGTCTTACGCAGATGAAGGCATGTGGCTACTTCAACTTATGAAAGAACAAAATCTGGCAGACCGAATGAAGCAACAAGGCCTACAGCTGGATGTAGATTCTATTTATAATCCGAATTATGTCACATTAAAAGATGCTGTCGGTATTTTCGGGCGTGGATGCACAGGAGAAATTATCTCACCCGAAGGACTCATCCTTACCAATCACCATTGCGGATACGACGCTATCCAGCAACACTCTTCTGTAGAACATGATTACCTTACCGACGGTTTCTGGGCTATGAATCGCTCGCAAGAGATACCGACTCCGGGACTTACGTTTACTTTCATTGAAAGAATAGAAGACGTAACAGAGCTGGTAAATCAAAAAATAGCTTCCGGCGAGATTACCGAAACAGAATCATTTACTGCTACCTTTTTGCAGAAGACAGCAGAGGAGATACTCGGGAACAGCGATTTAAACGGAAAGGCAGGTATATCTGTCCAGGCACTTCCTTTTTATGCCGGAAATCGTTTCTATCTTTTTTATAAGAAACAATACAGCGATATCCGTATGGTTGCTGCCCCTCCTTCATCAATTGGAAAATTCGGCGGAGAAACCGATAACTGGATGTGGCCCCGCCATACCGGGGATTTTTCTATCTTCCGTATATATGGAGATACAAATGGAGAACCTGCAGAATACAATGCCGGCAATGTTCCTTTACAAACACGTAAACACTTTACTATTTCGCTGAACGGTGTGGAAGAAGGAGATTATTCTATGATCATGGGATTCCCCGGATCTACTTCCCGCTATCTTACAGCTGCCGAAATACGCGAACTGATGGAGTCGCAAAACACTCCCCGCATTCAAATACGTGAAGCCCGTCAGGAAATACTCCGCGAGGAAATGAATAAAAGCGACCGTATACGCATTCAGTATGCCAGCAAATATGCACGTTCATCCAACTATTGGAAAAATTCTATCGGTATGAATAAAGCAATTATAGACAATGCTGTCATTGAAACAAAAGAAGAGCAGGAAAGACGTTTTAACCGGTTTGCTGTTGCACAAAATAACGATGCTTACAGAAATGTAGTAAACGAGATCGGTAATATTGTTACAAAAACATCTCCTCTTACTTACGAATTGATCGCTTTAAGGGAAGTATTCTTTAGTGGGATAGAATTCGGAGCTCCTTATCTGATTTGCGATACGTTGCTCAGTGCCATCAAAAATAAGAATAAAGTGGCTATCCAATCTTCTGTTGAAAAACTAAAAGCTGCTTATGAAGTAATTCACAATAAAGATTACGACCATGAAGTAGATCGTAAAGTTGCATCCAGACTTATTCCGTTGTATGCGGAAATGATCCCGGCAGCAAAACGCCCTGCTATTTTCATTTATATCGACAAAGAGTATAAAGGAGATTATCAACGTTTTGTGGATGACATGTATACTCGCTCTATATTTGCCAACAGGGAAAACTTTGATGCATTTGTGAAGAAGCCTACCCGTAAAGCATTGGAAGCTGATCCTGCTATAAAGTATTCCCGCTCCAAGTATGAAAAATTAAATGAGATACAGGACGCATTCAAACCATTAAGAGAACAAGCAAACTTATTGCATAAAACATATGTACGTGGATTAGGAGAAATGAATGCTCCTGAGCCACAATATCCTGATGCAAACTTTACTATCCGTTTAACTTATGGTAATGTAAAAGCATACGATCCGCGTGATGGTGTACATTACAATTATTATACGACAACAGACGGCATCCTTGAAAAAGAAGACCCGCAGAATCGTGAATTCAATGTACCTGCCAAGCTTAAACAATTGATACTAAACAAAGATTTTGGAAGATATGCTTTGCCTGACGGCAGTATGCCTGTATGCTTCATATCAAATAATGACATAACCGGAGGAAACTCCGGCAGCCCTGTTATCAACGGAAAAGGGCAATTAATCGGTTGTGCGTTTGATGGCAACTGGGAATCCTTAAGCGGTGATATTAACTTTGATGATAAACTGCAACGTTGTATCAATGTAGATATCCGCTACATTCTTTTCATCATTGATAAGTTAGGGAATGCCAATCATTTAATTGAAGAAATGACGATAGCTAACTAACCGTATATTCTTACTTATTTAGAATTTAAAATATGAATAGGAAATATTTATTATTATTGATTTCTACCTTCCTTCTGCCTTGCCTTTCATACGCTGACGAGGGAATGTGGTTACTTCCTGACATAAAAGAACAAAATGCAGTAGCTATGCGTGAGTTTGGTCTGGATATTAATACTGACCAGATTTACTCACCGGACAATATAAGCCTTAAGGATGCAATTGTTCACTTCGGACGTGGCTGCACAGGGGAAGTTATTTCTTCCGAGGGATTAGTCCTGACAAATCATCACTGTGGATATGGCTATATACAGCAGCACAGCAGCGTAGAGCACGATTATCTTACTGATGGATTCTGGGCTATGAACCGGGACCAGGAATTACCTTGCGAAGGACTTACTATTACATTTATTGATCAGATACTTGACCTGACACCTTATGTAAAAGAACAGTTATTAAAAGATGATGATCCTGACGGAACAAACTACCTGTCTGCCCTATACCTGGCAAAAGTAGCATCCGCATTTGCCGATGAAAATAATATAGACAAGAATGCGCACGTGCTTGAATTGAAACCATTTTATGGAGGCAATAAGTACTATATGTTCGTAAAAACTGTCTATAACGATATCCGGATGGTAGGCGCTCCCCCCTCTTCTATCGGTAAGTTCGGAGCGGATACAGATAACTGGATGTGGCCGAGGCAAACCGGAGACTTTTCTATCTTTCGTATATATGCAGATGCAGCCGGTAAACCGGCATCCTACTCTCCCACCAATGTACCGCTGAAAGTTAAAAAGCATCTCACTATTAATCTGGGGGGGTACAAACAAGGAGATTTCACCTTTGTACTGGGTTTCCCCGGCCGTAACTGGCGTTATATGATCTCTGATGAAGTAGAAGAAAGAATGCAGACAACTAACTTTATGCGTGAGAAAGTGCGTGGAGTGCGTCAGGCTGCTATGATGGCCGAAATGCAAAAAGATCCTGCCGTACGTATTCAGTATGCAAGCAAATATGCATCTTCTGCAAACTATTGGAAAAATGCAATCGGTATGAACCGTGGTCTTATCCGCTTGAATGTACTTGATACCAAAAAAGATCAGCAGGAAAAATTACTTGCTTATGGAAGAGAAACCGGTAATAATGCTTATCAGGAGGCTTTCAATGAAATACGTGACATTGTAAGCAAACGCCACGACATTGTTTACCACCAACAGGCTATATATGAAGCATTACATTTGGGTACGGAATTTTCACGTATACCTTCTACCGGTAAGCTTCTGTCTGCTTTGCGCAAGGAAGCAGACAGCGAAACACTTGATACGGCAATTGAAGATTTAAGGGAGCAAGGCAAAAAGTTCTTTAATAAAGATTATAACCCACATGTAGACAGAATTGTGTCCAAAGAAATGTTGCGTCTTTATTCTGAATTGATTCCTGCGGAGCAGCGTATCGAGATATTCAGATTGATTGATAAAGAGTATAAAGGTGACACAGATGCTTTTGTAGATGATTGTTTCGACAATTCGATCTTTAGTTCTATGGAAAGCCTGGAAAGATTCTTGCAAAAACCTTCTCTTAAAAGGTTGGAGAAAGACCCTATGGTAAAATATGCCTATTCGGTCAAACGCGGATATGCAGATACAGGTATCGCCATGCAGCAGGAGACGAACCGGTATGACCTGGCACATCGCACATGGGTAGAAGGAATGATGAAATTGAAAAAATCAAATGGCATACCCATTTATCCTGATGCCAATTCTACACTTCGCCTGACTTACGGGTTTATCAATCCATATAAACCGGCAGATGGTATGGAATATTCTTACTACACAACCTTAGCAGGAGTGATGGAGAAAGAAGACCCTGACAATTTCGAATTTATTGTTCCCCAGAAACTGAAAGACTTATACAATGCTAAAGATTTTGGAGAGTATGCTTTGGAAAACGGTGAAATGCCTGTATGTTTTGTTACCAATACGGATAATACCGGTGGAAACTCCGGAAGTCCTGTTTTTAACTCAAAAGGTGAATTGATCGGTACTGCTTTCGACCGTAACTGGGAAGGTCTTACCGGAGATATTGCTTTCCAACCTGTACTGCAACGGGCAGTTTGTGTGGACATCCGTTATATTCTTTTCACTATCGATAAATATGCCGGAGCAGGCCATTTATTGAACGAGATGACTATTGTAAGATAAGAAGCTATAAAAAACTAAAGGGAGTGTCCAGAAAGTCTGTCAATAACGTAAATTCACCACAGATTACTCAGATTAACACAGATTATTTTATATTTATTAAGCTGATAATGAGTTGAATAATTTGAATCGATCTGTGTTAATCTGAGTAATCTGTGGTATCATTTCATTAAACAAAATCTTCTACTAAATACATGCCGTCTACATAATCACTTATTACATCTTCGAGTCCGTCCAAAGCCTCTTCGGGACTTTCACCATAAGAACTGCACTGAATATTTGATACTAAATAAGCATAAAAACCTCCGTCCGTAGTACGATCTATCACGTAATCTTCTCTGTTCAATTTCATCTCTTTAATATTTGTATTAATAAAACATATACCGTAAAAGATTTTTTCCGAATCTCCTACACTAATTGTAATCTATAAAATTGCAAGCTTATAAATATATTATTGCAAATTTGATCACAATAATATAACCATGAAATTGGCATCGTTGTTCAGCCCATGAAGAAAAAATCTATGCCGGGTAATTAAGTTATTTTACTTCTCTATAAATGTAAGCAGAAAGATATGAAGTCGTCAGGTAGCATTAAATATCAGTATTTCACACAGTTGTATACATCACTTTAAAAAAAGCAAAAATAAATATATTTTTACTGATATATGAACATTTATAAGTATATTTACGTTCCATTCTTTGATATTTATAGAGGGAAAGCAGCCCCTCATGTATGATATTTCAGTTATTACTAGTTAGAATCGTTAAAATATTAAATTATGGAAAAGTTTGATGAATTGATAGCTTCCGAAAGTCCTGTATTGGTAGATTTTTTTGCTGAATGGTGTGGACCCTGCAAAATGATGAAACCCATTTTGGAAGAACTTAAGAAAATGACAGGCGATTCTGCAAGAATCGTAAAGATAGACATAGACAAACATGAAGATTTGGCTAATAAATACCAGATAAAATCTGTTCCTACACTTATGATATTCAAAAACGGAGAATCAGTGTGGAGACAATCCGGTGTTATGCAAGCCAAAGAATTAAACGAAACGATAGAAAGGTTTAAGTAAACATGAAAAAAGGGCTTATAATGCTTGCTTTTATACTGGCAAGCATTACAAACTTTGCATTTGCAAACAACACAGACACAGAGACAAAAACAACGACAGACAAGGAAGTTATTTCCATGGATCACAATATGTTTATTGAAAACGTATTTGATTATCTGAAAGAAAAAGAGTGGAAATTCAAAGGTAATAAACCGATTATTATCGATTTTTACGCAGACTGGTGTGGGCCATGCCGAAAGATTGCCCCTATTATGAAAGAACTGGCAGAAGAATATGCAGAAAAAGTAGTAATATATAAAGTTGATACGGATAAGGAAACACAACTTGCCGGTGCTATGGGAATACGCTCATTACCTACGGTATTGTTTATCCCTCTGGAAGGCCGACCTCAAGTAATTATGGGAGCTGCAGACAAAGCAACTTTTCAAAGGGCAGTAAAAGAGGTATTATTAAAGGAATAAATAACTTACCGTTTTATCTTCTTTATTCTTTCATAAGAAAAAATATCCGACCGTGAGGACTTAATAACTGAATTGCTTTGAAAAAAGAAAGTATCCAAAAAGTTTCCTGTCATTACGGAGTTTATCTGCAATCTGTTCTTCTATAACTTACAGAAAAGATCCCGGGCTTGACCCGGGATGACAGCTATACTTTGGGGACACTCTCAACAATTATTCTTTTAAAATATTTACTTTGACCTTCTGTGAATTATCCTGTATTCTATTCTTATTTCTTATACCCTACAGGATGATTCATTATCGGTAGTTGCTTTTCAGAAAGCTTAAGACCAACCTTTAGTGCTTCTACGTCCATAAACGCACGAGGTACAGTAGAAAGGCCGGCAGCAGTACAAAACAATCCGATATTCTGAGATACAACACCTGCATCCATTGCAGCTGTATATTTTGCCCTATCCCCTGCTCTATCTCCAAAACGTGCCATGTCGCTTACCAATACCAGACAAACAGGAGCTGCATTTACATAATCCTGAGATGCGGCTACACTGGGAATCACATTTTCTGATGTAACAGGATTTAGTACATGAGCCTTCGCATCATACAGGAAAGCCCCATTCGGAGTACAAACATATATATCAATATCCTGGGAATTCATAGCAGAAGCCGCTGTCCGTTTTCCGCTGTCCGGTCTGTTGATACCATTTGCTGCCCATAATAAATCCGAGAGATCTGCACGTGTCAATCCTTTGGAAGAATATTCCCGTACGGACTGGCGCTCACTTAAAGCTTTCATCAAGCTAAAGTCTCTTGAGAGGTTGGGCTTATCCAATTGTATTACCTCTTGTTTTTCAAAGTTTATAACTTCAGATTCCACAACGTTAGCAGCTTTAGTTGAGGAGTTGCCGGAACAGGCAGAAAATAAGATAACCGTAGCTACTGCAAAAGACAAAAAAATACTAATTGTTCTCATAAGCTTATAAATTACTTTTATTAATAAATATAAAAATTGTTATATAAAATATTATCCATTTACTTCTAATATGCCTATGTTCTCTTCAAATGAATGAAGTTTCTCACTTTCTCCGGCTAACAATAAGGTATCGCCTTCTTCCAATTTAAATCCCGAGGATAAATCTACGATAGATTCTTTATCCCGTTCCACTTCAATAACCATACATTCTGTTTTGCCTTGTATGTTCAGTTCCATTATTGATTTTCCAATAAGAGGAGAATCTTTTTCTACCACATAATTTACCAGCCCTACATGATAAACCGCATCTTCTTCACTTTCGGCATTACGGGATTTTCTTTCTTCGATAGAACGTATCAGCCTTTGTATATTATTGTCTGTACCCGCAACTACTATTTTATCATAAGGATATAAACGCTCGCCGGCATCGGGGATATTAATCTTTTTATTTCCGCGTAATATGGTAACAATATTTACGCCGGTATTTCTGCGGAAGTTCAATTCCCGCAAAGACTTACCTATCTTAGGAGAAGAAGGAGATATTTCTATTTCTTCGATGTGTATCTCTTTTGTACGTAATTGTTGGGCAACAGTAAGGGGAATAGCTGCTCTTCTTTCATCCATAAGCTGTTTCTGATTCAGATTCTCCAGAAAACGTGCTTCCATCATACGGGACTGTTTTTTAAAACCTTGAAAGAATATGATGGCAGTTACTACAGCCATCGCAATAATAACCATCAGCAGGGTAGCTCTCGGAAATAAGGGTATAAGTACCATCAACACAAGCACCATGCATAATACAATTCTGAAAGCTATCAGAGCGATGAGCACTCCACGGTTAAAATGACTGTCACTCCACAAATTCCTGAATTCCATAGAACGATTCTTTTTCATCATAATTGCCCTTAAAAAAGGGGCCATAAGGAGCAAAGCCAATACTGCCGCCAGTATCCTCCCTCCTATCCCCTCTATATAATCAGTTATAAAAGGTGAAATGAAACGCTCGAATAAGAATACAATGGCTATTGATATTGTAAAATAAATTGCCGTCAACTTTAATACGCTACGAAGTAATCTTTTCCAGTCATTCTGCTTATTAACTGTTTTATAGTTGGAAGAAGCATACCCGATAAGCAGTTTTTCCCATTTTTTGGGAACAACTTTTGCTATAGCATTGTATACAGGAGTAGATAAACGTATACAATAAGGAGTGGTAAACGTGGTAATTATAGATACGGAAACGATAATCGGATAAAGCGTGCTACTTATTACTCCAAGGCTCATTCCCAATGTAGCAATAATAAAGGAAAACTCTCCTATCTGTGCAAGGCTGAACCCGGCCTGAAGAGCAACCTTCAAACCTTCTCCCGATGCCAGAACACCCAGTGTAGCAAAAATAATACGGCCAACTAATACTATTAGTGTTAATATAAGAATGGACGAAGCATGTTCCCAGATAACTGCGGGTTGTATCATCATACCTACAGATACAAAGAATACGGCTCCGAATAAATTCTTAATTGGTTCTACCAAATGCTCTATTTGCTTTGCACGTACGGTTTCTGCCAATATAGATCCCATAATAAAGGCTCCTAAAGCTGCGGAGAAACCTACATAGGAAGCAAACAACACCATCCCCAAACATAATCCGATGGATATAATAAGCAAAGTTTCGTCGTTGAGGTATTTCTTCAGTTTTTTAAGTAGAGTTGGAATTAAGTAAATCCCGACTATAAACCAAATCAGTACAAAGAAGATCAACCGTAAGATAGCTGTTACAAGCTGAAGACCTTCAATCTCGTGACTTACCGCCAAAGTAGATAACAGCACCATCATCAGGATAGCTGCTAAATCTTCCACAATCAGCATTCCAAATACAATACCTGCAAACTTTTGTTTTTGCAATCCCATATCATTAAATGCCTTAATGATAATAGTAGTAGAAGACATAGAGAGCATTCCGCCAAGGAAGATACTATCCATTTTAGACCAACCGAATAATTGACCTGCAATATATCCGATCACAATCATCGAGCCAAGGTTAATGATAGTAGCTACAGAAGCTGTTCCTCCGACATCCATTAACCTTTTAAAACTGAATTCCAGCCCCAGTGCAAAGAGAAGAAATATAACTCCAATCTCTGCCCAGACTTCAACATTTGCCATCTCAGTCACTGTCGGCAGGAAACTTATATGGGGACCGGCCAAGAGACCGGCAACTATATATCCCAATACTACCGGTTGTTTTAGCCACTTGAATATTACGGTAGCTATACCGGCGGTTATAAGGATAATTGCTAAATCAATAATAGAATTATCTAAGTGAGCCATGTTCAATTAATAGGTGTTTATTAGAAAGAATATATCTAATTAACAAAAGAAAGATGCATTAAGGTCATCTTATTGCCTCGTAAAAATATAAAAAAAATGCCATATATGAATCATGGAGGTTCAATTTAATCCAAATCAAATAAAGCATATTATCTGATTATTGTTATCCAGCCGTAATATCTTCCCTTATACAGTTTATATATTACTGCCGGAAAATATATATATTTACCCCAGAAAGTTTAGTCGCTGTCCCCGGAAAAGTTATCAGCCCACTCGGGTGAGCAGGTCGACTCACCCGGGTGGGCCGATAACTTTTCTGGAGGTAATATATAAATTTATAGGAAGTAATACATAAACTTTCTAAGAAGAGTCTATAATTCTCCCTTAAATAACTGATAGAATGAATAAAGAGAGTTTACGAGATTGATTAGGAAACCGTAAACGAATAGTATTACTTAAACAGAGCGATTAACGACTGTATTTTCTCTTTCTTGTAATTATAATAATGGCTCCCACAATGAAAAGCAAAAACTGAGGTAATAAGATATTGATCAATTGCCATTGCAAAAGGTTGGTAGTGGTTTCTTGTTTGTTCAATAAACGTAATGGATAACTATGGGCTTTCAGATTAAGCCACTTTTCGTTACCTGCCAGATAATTGACTGCGTTTACAATAAAATCGCTATTACCCAATTGTTCTCCGGTAATAGGATCATAACCTAAAGGTAAAGGTACACTTTGCCTGCCTTGTCCTTTCCACTCATTTTTAATGAATGAACTACTTGCTGCTACAATGACTCTTGCAGGTTTACTTCCATTCAGACGAGGCAGATCTTCATGCAATATTACACCTTCCGGTATCATTCGGTTGTTAAACACAGAAGTAAATGTTCCCTCTATCAATCCTGCAACCGGAAGATAAGGCTCATTAAAATAAGAAGGCTCAGCAGGCATCTCGACATACCGTAAACTCACTTTCTCCGGTACGGGAAGAATGTGTGCATTAGCTGAAGTTGTCATTAAAACGGTTTTTGAAAGCTCTCTATCTCCTACCCAGCTTATTGTACTGACATATTCTGACCTTAACGGAGAAATATTACGGCTGATTATGTGATTGTCTACAGGCTCGATCAGAGGAGAAAAATACCAGGGAACGGTTATATGGGCATCCTGTGCTCCCGTTTGTGATGTAGCCAACCTGATAAAGGTACAATTCATATCCTGAATTGTGACGGGATTTACCCGCACGCCGTATACAAATAATAAATCATCCAGGTTTACGTCTTTCTTTAAAGTAACAGATTCTCCGGTACTATTAAACTGTTCTTCTGATATTTGAATACCGTCAATCAGGAAAAATAAGCTGCCGCCATTCATCAGATATTGGTCGAGTGTATATTTTTCTGCCTCAGTAAAAGAATCTTGGGGCGAAGCAATAATAAGCACTTTATAGGGCAGCAATTCTGCCGGGTTTCCACTGATCATACCACGGTCTACATGATAATATTTACTTAAAAGCTTTGTAGCTTCGTATACATAGGGTTCATCCCATTCTCCATGTCCTTCGATAAAGGCAATCCGGGCAGGGTCGTTGATCTGTAAAAGCCGGATAGCTTCCGCAAGCTTATATTCAATTTCTTCAATAGAAGAATTCAAATTTTCCTGAGGGGAAAGATTTATATTCCTTTTTAAAAGGTTGACAGGGATTGTATCACCTTTATATATTATTTCCAACCAGGGAAATATAACTTTAGATGAAGTGCGGCCTTCACGATCGCGCTCGTTTACAGCAACTCCTTTCATCCCTTTTTCTTCCATCAACAGATAATTCTGCTGACGTATTGACTCATCGGCAGCAATGGCCGGATTATTGTTTGTCAGGATTATATTTTCTTTTGAAAATTGAGAAATCTCTTCCAGCAAATCAATAGTTGCATTCCGCAGGCGGTCAAATGCAGGATTGAGTTCGCCATTTAAATAAGATATTATTTTTAGAGGCTGATCCAGAGTCTTTACTACCTCTTTACTTTCCGGTGATAAGGTATATCGCTTACCTTCCGTCATATCTATCCGAAGAAAAACAAAAACAGAAAGTATATTTATTAATACTATTACAGCAAGTCCGACTGCTTCTTTTACTATTAACTTCCTGTTTTTATTTCGTGAATTTATCCATATTGTCAATATTAAAAAAAAAGAAACAATAGAAATGAAATAGATGATGTCACGCGAATCGATTACCCCTCTCACCATCGACTGATAATGGGCATGCATTCCAAAATCCGCTATTGTATTGTGCAAATGTCCGCTGGAATATAAAGAAGCCAGCAAGGTAAACCCGAAAAAGAAGAAAAAGCAAATCAATATGCCCAGAATAAAAGAAACTAATTGATTGGATGTAAGCGAAGAGGTGAATAAACCGATAGCAGAAAAAACGAGCATCACACATATTAATCCTAGATAAACACCTGCAACCTCACCGATATCTAATCCGGCTGTGCTCATCGCGTGAATACTAAATATATATATTAAAGTAAGCAATAAGGCCAGAGACATAACCAGGCATGATACCAAAAATTTAGATAATACGACTTTTAAAACAGAGTAAGGTCTGAACAATAGCAGTTCCATAGTTCCCAACCGTTTTTCTTCTGCAAAAAGGCGCATGGTTATTGCAGGAACAAAAAGGGTTAACAATATAGGAGCCAAAGAAAAAAACGGCAACAAATTTGCATAACCCCTATCCGGCAAATTATAGTCTCCTTTAAACAGCCATAGCATCATAGAAAGGGCAAGAAGCCACACAGAAATTACAATATATCCTATAGCCGAATTGAAAAAAATAATTAAATCTTTCCTTAATAAATATTTCATTTGCTAACAAATAATAAATATATTTGTTTATCGTTATTATTACAACGAAACAAATATAAGGATATTGCTCAACAGTTCGCGTCATGAAAAAGAAAATGATCATAAGAACAGCCTTAATAATACTGGCTACAGTGTTTCTGCTGGTATTACTCTGGTATAGTTATATCCTTTTAAAACCTGAAAGAGAGGAAGATAGAATAAATCTTTATTCGCTTGTTCCGGCCGATGCGATTGCAATCTGGACAACTGATGATATCCACCAATTCTTTAAAGAAACAAACAGCCCGAGCTTTCATCATAAATTTGACTCCCTGAATATTGCAGACCTTTTGGCAAACCTAAGGGATAACCAGACATATCTTCTTGATGAAAAAGCACATGGTACCAATAAGCATACGGATAAAATGCTTATGAGCTTCCATTCTCCCAATACTCCGAAAGACCAGGTGCTATATTGCTGCCTGGAAACCAATGAGCGAAGTTTTGTAGAAGATTATATCGATAAACAAACCATTGAATCTTATTCGCCCCGGGTGCTGGAATACAGAAAGCAGGACATATACATCTATCCTCTCAAAACCAATGATTTTCTGGCCTGTTATTACCACCCGGATTTTATTATTATCAGTTATCAGGAAAAGCTGGTAGAGCAGGCAATAGACGCTTATATGAATAATACGTCTGTTTTAAATGATTCAACATTTATTTCAGCTTATAATCAGGAGAGACCTCTCTCAGGCTCAAAAATATACCTGAGGGCCTGGGAATTTCCTTTTACTGCACGAAAAGCTTTAAGAGACAACCACTGGATAAGATTTGAACTTAAAATGAACAGGGATGCCATCTACCTATCCGGAGAAAGTTTTGATAATGATGAATCTCCGTCATTTACAAAGGCTTTAAAAATGCAGGAGCCGGTAAAAGTATTTCCCGCAAATATGCTTCCCTCTTCCACCTTTTTCATAAGTCAGTTTGCCGTGTCGGAAATGGATGAGATCCTGGGATATATAAATAAGAAAAAGTATCCGATAACGAATAGTCTTACAAATATAATGAGAATCTCGCAAAGATAGGCAAAATCAGGAAGAATAGAGTAAGTGTTTGGTAATTAGAATTGTTCGGCGTTGTTTCGCTATATTCTTCTGGTAGGCTAAATGGAAGAATATAGAGCAGTTAAGCGAAAGATTTGCTACCTAAATACTGCCTTTTTAATTGACCAGATTAGGAAGAAAAACAACCAGAATAAAGATAATCACCTCAAAGAACGCTTGTTTTTCTTAAAACGTCTTTCAAAAATAACCCTTTTTTCGCACTAACGGTGAAAATATGGGTTTTGAATACAAAATTGGAGTTTGCTTCCTGTTGACTCCATATTTTATATCACTGAAAATAACTCTGTTACAAGTAATTTTACACTTAAATAACAGAGTCATGAAACAAGAAGTAAAGGTGTCTTTCTACCTGAAAAGAAATGAAACGAAAAAGGATGGAAAAAGCCCTGTGATGGTAAGGCTTTCAATCGGAAAATTTTCCGAAACTATCTTTAGTGCAAAAATGACCGTTCCGGCAGACCTATGGGCATCCGGCCGTGCCACAGGTAAAAGCCATACGGCAATCGAGATCAACCTAAAGTTGGATGAAATCAGAGCATCCGCCCTGTCATATTACCGTGAACTTTCGGCAGTAAGGGACGGTGTGACAGCCGAAGATGTGAAGAATCTTTTGCTGGGCATGGCATCCGGGCAGGAAACCCTACTATCTTATTTCCGCACCCATAACGAAAATTTCGATAAACGTATCGGTGTAAACCGCAAAAAGGGCTCGGAAAAAGGATATTGGCAAGCCTTTAATCATCTTACAAATTTTCTGAAAGAAAAATATCGACTTTCGGATATTCCTTTCGCTGCGTTGGACAGGTCGTTTATTGATAAGTTCGATCTCTATCTAAAAATTGACCGTCGGCTTGCACTGGGTACGATTGTATTATTAACTACCAGGCTGGGTACTATTATCAGTGATGCTATAGCCGAAGGGATTATAACTAAAAATCCATTCATCGGATATGAAGCTGAACGACCAGAGCGGCAACAAAAATATCTTACCCGCGAGGAATTGAATAAACTGATAACAACTCCGCTTGCCACTCCAAAACAATATCTTATCCGTGATTTATTCCTCTTTTCGTGCTATACCGGAATCCCGTACTGCGATATGTGCAAATTAACTGAAGAGGATGTTTCTGTAGCCGATGATGATGTAGTCTGGATAAAAACATTCCGGGAGAAAACCGGGATTGAATATGAAATTCCTCTGCTCGAAATTCCATTGCAAATTCTTGAACGTTATCGTGGAACGACATCCAACGGACGGCTATTACCGATGTATCTCAATAGTGAATTAAACAGGGAATTAAAAAATATCGCCCGTATATGCGGAATTTCCCGGCGGCTTACCTGGCATTGCGGAAGACACACATACGCAACAGAAATCACACTCTCACAGGGGGTTCCTATCGAAACCGTAAGCCGGATGCTCGGACATAACCAGATTAAAACGACACAGATTTATGCGAAAATCACCAATGATAAGATTGATGAGGATATGAAAGCATTGGAGAAACGTCTCGCCGGAAAATTCAAATTTGCTATTTAATGACTTAATATATTCAATTATGGAAGCAAGAAAAAAAGAAGATAAGAAAGAAAAACGGCGTAGCACGTTTGCAATATTATTCTATATCAACCGTACCAAAATCCGTAAGGACGGCATGTGTCAGCTATTGTGTAATATAAGTATTGATGCCGAATCTGAACAGGTAGGAACGAAAGTTTCCGTTAATCCGTCCCTTTGGGATTCATCGGCAGGTCGTGCTTCAGGACGTAGTCAAAATGCACTTCAAGTAAACAAGTCCATTGACCAGCTTACAGAACGCATTAAGAACCATCATAAAGAAATAAAGGATAGCTTGGGATTTGTTACAGCCGAACTTGTCAAGAACGCCCTGAAAGGTATTGCGCAAAAACCGCTTACACTACTGAAACTCTTTAAGGAGCATAATGATGAGTTTGAAAAACGTATTGGAGTTGATCGTAAAAAAGAAGCACATGCTCAGTATGTGGTGACTTATAATCATCTTTCGGCATTTATCAGGAAAAAATACGATGCCGAGGATGTAACGCTCCGCAGTCTTGACCTTCGTTTTTATGAAGATTTCGACCTGTTTTTAAGGACAGAACGAGGGTTACAGCAGAAAACGGTACATCAACATTTATATACCCTCAAAAAAATGACAAAGCGGGCTTTCAATCAGGGAACGCTCCGGCGCGACCCTTATATGAAGCAGTTCCCCGAATTGCCACCGTTAAAGAGCCGACATTTGAAACTGGAAGATTTGGAGAAGTTGATGCTGTGCCAATTCGACAGAGCCAATTTACGCCGAGCCCGCGATTTGTTTGTATTTTCTACTTTCACCGGATTATGCCATGCCGACCTCACAAGGTTGTCTGACGAGCATATAGAACAAGCCTCAGACGGAAGCCTATGGATACATATGAAAAGGCAGAAAACCGGAATTGATTTCAATGTGCGACTACTGGAAATCCCCCTGCAAATTATGGAAAAATACCGCACAGAGAAAAAGGATAAACATATATTTCATGTTTACGGACGTACTTATATGGGAAAACTTTTGAAAGAAATAGCTCAGATTTGTGGTACTGGACATATTTCATTTCATAAAGCCCGACATAATTTCGGAACGCATATTACCCTTTCACAAGGCGTTCCCATTGAAACCGTAAGTCGGATGATGGGACATAAGAATATTACCACCACGCAGATATACGCTAAAGTAACCGACAAGAAAGTGGATGAGGATATGAAACGGCTTAGAACACGAACGGCATCCAAATCAAATAAAGTTGCTTTGTATGAAGATGAATCGCTCCGGGCAGCTATCCGTTATCCCGGAGAAAGAAAGAAAAATAAGAATGTTCAACCCTCAAACAATTAATAAAATGAATACAACAGCAATCAAAATAGAAGAAGGACGGGTAACTATCCGTCCGGTAGCGGGTGGCGTTTGGCTCACCCAACACGAAATAGCAGACCTTTTCGGTGTTTTTATTTCAGCAATAGGCAGCAATATCCGTTCTATACTAAAAAATGAGATATTACAAGAAGATACAGTTTGCCGCCATAAGGATAACGGCAACGGCAGTATATTGACACTCTATAATCTGGAAATGATAACGGCGCTGGCTTTCCGGCTGAAATCCCGACAAGCACAGTATTTCCGTGAGTGGATTATCGAACAAGCATTACATCCTGTCATACTTTGGAAAATTCCCGGTATGGATGCTATGCTGAATTGATTGCTATATGCCGAAAATAATAAACGACCCACAAATAGGGTCGTTTATTATTTATACCAATTTCTGCTGGTCGATGGTTTGCCGTCGAGAATCTTCCAGAAATTGTTGTATTTCTGATTCTTTATAAAGGACTTTACCACAGATCAGGTAATAGGGAATAGTTCCTGCGGAACGGTATTCCTGTAATGTTCTGCGGCTTACTCTCAGCCGTTCCGAAAGTTCCCGGTCGGTAACGAAGCGTTGCCCGTTAAAGGAACGGCGGGAAGGAACTTCCAGTTTATCAATCAGCTTACTTGCCTTTTCCAGCCGCCGGAAAAGGTCTATCACGCGCGGATCGCTTTTTTCAATCAAATTATTCATGGCCTACATTTTTTTCGGTTGATGAGCCGAAGATTGCAGTAGTTTTTGCACATCTTCCGGTTTGTAACGTATCTTATATTCTATACGGCTATAAGGCAACAGCCCCTTTTCCCGATAGCTTTGCAGGGTTCGTTTGGTTATATCTAATATTTCGCAAACATCCTGATTGTCCAGCCATTTTTTCAGACCTAAATCTTCCTGTCGGCGGTATAATCTTTCCGCCTTTTCCTCAATATCTTCTACACGCTGCGCTAAGGTGTCGAAGACTTTTGTACTCATACTAATTATTTCCATATTTCTACGTCTTGTATTCCCGGAGAAACAAAAATAGATATTCCAATTTATCTATTTACCGCTCTATTTTTCTATGGCATAGAGTGGCTACCAACTAAATCAGACTGGCAGCCAAGACAGATCAATCGCCGATAAATTCGGCGGTTGTAGTGATTGTTTTTCATAATAACCAATCACTGATATAGTTTTTTTCTACTGTTCCCTCGATATAACGTCTTCCTCATTCTTTGTATGCCTGGTAAGAGCCGGTTTTATTGATGGTTCAGTTGTCAGCAGCAAAGGTGTTTCCGGCGTTTGACGCCCCTGCAAGATCAAGCCGCCGGGCGGTTTTGCAAAAAATCTTCCTCTTTCCCTACGGGCGAGCGTATTTCCCGCAAAAATCTTGACATGGGCTAACGCCTACCTTTTTATAGCTCCTGAAACAGAACTCATCATACCGGCTCCGTCACGGCATAAAAAAAAAGTCAGACGTTATGAGAACAATAGAAAAAATACAAAGGAAACAGGAATCTATCAACCTTCCATCCAGCATAAAATTGGTGGTAAAGATAGTAGCGACCGCAGTAGGTTTCTATGTGTGGGGTATCGACTTTATTTGGGTGGTTTTGGGCGTGGCTTTCTGTTGGAATATCCTAAAGGGTATCGCATCCTGCCTTTTCTCTCTCATCGCGCTGATAGGCTTTTTCTGGTTTTTATTCACTTACATTTTTTAATCCCGACAGTTATGAGCAAAGTATTTTTATTAGGAGCAAACAAGGAGATAGACAGAGGCAAACAAGTGGTAGAGGTGGGTCAGATTATCCAAATGGAGGGTTACAGCTATGACAGTTATGTAGTGTATGAAGTTCGCAAAAACGATTGGGGCATTGCTTACAAATTGATTAACCAGCGGACAAAGGAATTTTATACTACCGACACTATTCGACCATTGAAAGAAAAATTCGGTATCGGTTATTACTATGACAGCGAGAACCCGCAATTCATGGACAGTTTCGAGGTCGCATTACTTCTTCAACAAGCACATGGACAGAAGAAAGCCGAAGACGAAAAAGCCGAGCAGGAAAAAATCAGAGTAGAACAGGTTAAGGAAATCGGGCGCAAACGCTTTGCCGAAATATTTCCCGAAGATGCTTTAGGCGTTATCGTAGCACGGTTAAGACAAAACGAAAGTGACAGCTATACCGACTACTACTCATATAGTACACAGCGGACGGTTATCATAGGCTTTTCAAAGCACAAAAGGGACTTATTTTCCGAAATGCGCAAACACGCATCCAATTTTGAGGAAACCGCCTATTTAGCCGAGTTTAACGAGGACTACGAACACCGTGAAAAGTACAGCATGGGCGACGGTTATTACTTGGGAAAAAGCAAGTACAGCGGTTGGATAATCGAAAAAGAGCCTGTATATAACCGTGAACGCACGATTGAGAATTTTGCCTACACCGCAGGGGATGAAGACAATATACACCTCAAAAAGACCGATACAACGCCACAAAGCAAACCTACAGAGGAAAACTCAGGCGGTTGTACATTAGTCGAGTATTCAGCCAAAGCGGTAGCCGTTTTCGGAGATACCAAAGCAATCAAAGATGAACTCAAAGCAATGGGAGGACGCTTTAACAGCCGATTGACATTCAACGGAAAGAGGTTGGCAGGTTGGATTTTTCCTAAATCCCAAGAGCAACGTTTAGCCTATTATTTCGGATTAGATTAAGTATTCACACGGGGCGGAGCAATTCGCCCCACAAATCCCAAGAACGATGAAAACAGAAAATAAAGCAACCGATTACTTCAAAATAACGATACAGAGTTATTTGGAACAGAGAGCGCAGAACGATGAACTGTTTGCACGGAGCATTGAAGAAATAGACAAAATGTTTGCAGACGGATATAAAAATTGGGGTGCAGTAAACCTTAAAGAGTGGATAGACAGTTATGAAAGTACCCGTTTTACACAAATCGACACTCATACGGCTATTATCACATCTGAATACAATATGAACCATGTCAAAGAGTGGTTATCTGGTAATATCGCATCAACAATCCATGATATGATATAAGCCATGTATATACTATTCATAAGCTTTCGGAAACTGGGTGAGTTTCCGACCATACATAAAGCCAAGAAATACGCCCAAGAGAGCGAGGAAACAGGAGTTTTCTCGCTCATCGGAGAGAATTACAGGGATAGTTGGTATAAATCAAAAAATCAATGAAATGGAACTTAAAATTGAAGACCTCACAGGGGCAACAATCGAAGTAACCGATTTGGATGCTGCCATTGACGAATGTAAGCGTTGTAAAGACAGTCCGTATAAAATGGAATGCGGACACACCGTAGGCGAAAATTATGCCTATATGTTGGAACAGCTACTCCCGATTCAACAGCAAAACCGTCGTTCACGTTGGTTACAAGGTACAGAAATGCGGTATAATCAGGGAAAGCGTTTTACGAAAATGGATATTGCTTATGAAATCGGACGGCATGAACCGTATCATCCTGCATCCTTGTATTGGGATAGTTTACACAGGGAAGAACTTGTAACGTTCTTCAATGATATGTTTGGAACTGATATAACATAAACGGACGGCGGATTTTTTCCGCCGTTACTATTCTTATGAGATTTCCAAATTATTTTGAAGAAAATATTAAAACTTGCGAAGAATTAATTCTTCGCAAGTTTTAATATCCTTATTGCCCCTCTGATAACAATAAGAAAGACGATACTACCGATAATAAGGTCTGGTATCTGATTATTTAATTGCCATACCAAGAATCCTGCAAGAATTACCCCTGCATTTATAATCACATCATTAGATGAAAAAATGATACTTGCCTGTATATGGGCATCTTTGCTTTTTGTCCTTTGAAGTAAAAGCAAACAAATGACATTGGCAATCAAAGCAAGTATGGATACACCTATCATCGTTTGAAAGACAGGCATTTCTTCTGCACCTGTAAACCGCCTGATTACCTCTATAAAACCGATTGCAGCCAAAAATATCTGGAAATATCCGCAAATCATGGCAACCCGCTTTTTACGGCTTACGGCTGCACCTACCGCAAACAAGCTTAATCCATATACAAAAGCATCGGCAAGCATATCAAGACTATCCGCAACCAATCCCATTGATTTGGATATGATACCCGTTGACATTTCAATCAGGAAAAAACCGAAGTTAATAGCCAACACAATCCAAAGGACTTTACGCTGTTTACTATCTTCCTCTGCCTTAAATTCGCCTGTCATTTCAGCACTTTCAATAAAGCGTGAACCGAGATTCAAGGTAGCAAGCTGTTGTTCGATTATTTGATAGTCGCCTGTATGGTAAACAGTCAATACCCTGCCTTTCAGGTCAAATTCCTGTTTGGCAATACCCTCTACGTTTTGAAGTTTCATCCGAATGAGGTTTTCCTCACTCGGACAATCCATTTGTTCAATTTTAAAAATTGATTTATTCATTTTACAATTTAAATATTATCCCGGCATTCAGAACAAAACCGTCCAATGGTGCGTAAATATCCCGGAATTCGGGCTTAGTCATCGAACCTGTATGAATGGTGTCGAACCTTGTCTGCCGTCTGTCGGTAAAGTTCTCAAAGTTAGCATATATTGAGAATCTTTCCCAAATCCGTTGCATCATTAATCCGCAGATAAGGTAATCTTTTCCCTTTTTTCCGTCATTCAAGTTTTGTTTTCCTGTATAGTAGGCTTCTAATCCGATTTTCCATTTATCTTCCACCTCATACATTAATACAGAATTGATTTTATGTTTCGGTGTAAGGGTTTTCTGATAGCTTCTGCCGTCTTCCTTAACTTTAGCATCCGTATAGGTATATCCGAGAAATAAACCAAAGTCCTTATATTTTATTTTCATATTGGTTTCAGCCCCTTTGCTGTCCACATGACCGTCTATGTTGTTAAACTGCCAACGGTTATTATCCGCAGCTTGCAGTTCAAGCGGATTTTTCAGGCAAGTATAAAAGAATAACTGGTTTATACTTAAATATACTTGGTCGTCAAACAAACCTGTTTTATAAGTGAAATCCACATTTGCCCCGTAGCTTCTTTCCAGTTTGTTATTATCATCATCTATCGGCAAGACATTCTGAAACTGTATGCGTTCGCTATCTTCCGAAAAAATGGTAGGTGCTTTATATCCGAATCCGCCACCTACACGGGATGAAAATTTATCCGTTATTTTGAAATGTGACGATATACGGGGCAGTACTGCAAAACCGTAATCGGTAACATAGTCGGTACGCAATCCGGTTTCAAGGTTCATCCAGTCCGTTATTTTCGTATTGTTTTGTACAAATAAGCCTAAAGTAGTCATATTGTAGTCTCGCAAAGGAAAATCGGTCAGTTTCCTTTCGGTAAATTTATCCGTCCATATATTTGCACCGGCTACCCATTCTGTCTTTTCTTTCGTATGTATATAGGATACTTCCGAGAAAGACGATAGCTGCTCTCCGTCAAATTTAAAATCGGGAATCTCAATCTTACGGCTGAAATAAGTAATGCTGTTCTTTACATTTAATCTGTTTTGTTTGTCGAAACGAT